>ENA-UAPG01000025-UAPG01000025.1-human-gut-metagenome-genome-assembly--contig:-NODE-25-length-34215-cov-9.734982_pt1 | contig 34215 bp, 36 predicted proteins | sample MGYA00243478_ERZ654573 | MGnify/ENA primary metagenome ERZ654573 (study PRJEB26926, sample SAMN06164711) | human gut metagenome | biome: ENVO:00009003; feature: ENVO:2100002; material: ENVO:00002003... | reverse complement strand
GGGATTTTCATGCGCAAGCGCATAAAAACACCTCGCGGGATAACAGCCGTGAATAATAACAGAGATCCCCCATCGGAGCGTGATTTTATTGGGTAAATACCCGTGATTATGCAGTTGACTGGATCGTTACAAATCAGGTACAATGGAAAGGATATAAAATGGGAATTGTAAAAGCCATTAAACTGGTGCATGACTATTATAAATACGATGAAAGCGGCCATGTGGAGGGTACCTACAGGGCCCTTGACAATGTGGAGCTGGATATCGAAGCAGGACAGTTTATTGCTGTTCTGGGACACAACGGCTCCGGTAAATCCACTCTGGCAAAGCATATCAATGCCCTTTTGTTTCCTACGGAGGGCGCGCTGTGGCTGGACGGCATGAACACTATGGAGGAAGAGGAGATCTGGAAGATCCGCCAGAAAGCAGGAATGGTTTTCCAGAATCCCGACAATCAGATCATCGGTACTGTGGTGGAGGAGGATGTGGGATTCGGCCCTGAGAACATGGGGATCCCCACAGACCATATCTGGCAGAGGGTGAATGAAAGCCTGGAGGCAGTGGGAATGACCGCTTACCGCCATCATTCGCCAAATAAACTGTCAGGCGGGCAGAAGCAGAGGGTTGCCATAGCCGGTGTGATGGCTATGCACCCCAAATGCATCATACTGGATGAACCCACAGCCATGCTGGACCCAAACGGCAGAAAAGAAGTGCTCCGCGCAGTAAAGGAACTGAACGAAAAAGAAGGCATCACAGTTGTTCTGATCACGCATTATATGGAGGAAGTGGTGAACGCGGATCGTGTTTTCATTATGGACCAGGGGAAAGTAGTGATGCAGGGAACACCCAGGGAGGTGTTTTCCAGGGTGGAGGAGTTGAAATCCTACCGCCTGGATGTACCCCAGGTGACACTTCTGGCCTATGAACTGAAACAGGCGGGAGTGAAGCTGCCTGCAGGAATTCTGACAACAGAGGAATTGGTGAACGCATTATGTCAATAAAATTAGAGCATATCACATACACATACAGTCCGGGAACCGTCTATGAAATGCACGCCTTAAAGGATGTGGATATGGAAATCCCCGACGGTCAGTTCATGGGCATTATCGGTCACACGGGAAGCGGAAAATCTACACTGATACAGCATTTTAACGGCCTTATGAAACCTACATCAGGCACTGTTTTCTATAATGGCCAGGATATCTGGGCAGATAAATATGACAGGCAGGAGCAGCGAAGCAAGGTGGGGCTGGTATTCCAGTACCCGGAACATCAGCTTTTTGAGGCAGAGGTTCTGGAGGATGTCTGCTTTGGGCCAAAGAATCTGGGGTTCTCAAAAGAAGAAGCAGAGGAGAGGGCAGTCAGAGCGCTGACCCAGGCGGGATTACCGGAAAAGTTTTATAAAAGTTCTCCTTTTGAACTGTCAGGCGGGCAGAAGCGGCGGGCGGCCATCGCAGGGGTTCTGGCCATGGAGCCGGAAGTGCTGATCCTGGATGAGCCTACAGCAGGGCTGGACCCTCAGGGCCGTGATGAGATACTGGATCAGATTGCATCCCTGCACAGCCTGCGGGGAATCACCGTGATCCTGGTATCCCACAGTATGGAGGACATCGCGAAATATGTGGAGCGCATGATCGTGATGAATAAGGGGGAAAAGGCATTTGACGGTGTACCGAGAGAAGTCTTTTCCCATTACAAGGAGCTGGAGGCCATGGGGCTTGCAGCACCCCAGATCACCTATATCATGCACGCGCTCGGTGAACACGGGCTGCATGTGGATACCCGGGCTACCACGGTGGAAGAGGCAAAGGCAAGTATATTACAGGCACTGGAGAGATTGGACAAATGATAAGAGATATTACGATCGGACAATATTACCCTGCGGATTCGCTTCTCCACAGGCTGGACCCCCGTGTAAAGTTTGTAGGAACCATCATGTTTCTGGTATCCCTTTTCGTGGCAGATTCCTTCTGGGGATATTTGCTGGCAACCGCATTTTTGGTGACGATCATCGTCATGTCAAAGGTTCCTGTAAAATTCATGCTGAAAGGCCTGAAACCGCTGTTTTTCATACTTTTGATCACCGTTGCGTTCAACTTGTTTCTGGTACCTGGCAAGGTACTTTGGCAGTTTTGGATATTAAAGATCACAAAGGAAGGTATCCTGCAGGCCGTGAGAATCGGCATCCGGCTGATCTACCTGGTTATCGGCTCCTCGGTCATGACGCTGACCACAACACCGAACCAGCTTACAGACGGTTTGGAAAGGCTTATGAAGCCCCTGAATAAGATCAGGATCCCCGTGCATGAGATTGCCATGATGATGTCCATCGCCCTCAGATTCATCCCTATCCTTATGGAGGAGACGGATAAGATCATGAAAGCCCAGATCGCCAGAGGTGCTGACTTTGAGAAGGGCAGTCTGATCCAGAAAGCCAAGAACCTGCTGCCGCTTCTGGTGCCCCTTTTTATCTCCGCTTTCAGAAGAGCGGATGATCTGGCTATGGCCATGGAAGCGCGGTGCTATCACGGCGGTGAGAACCGGACATCCATGAAGCCGCTCAAATACCACAGCAGGGATATCTCTGCCTATGTGTGTATTTTCCTGTATCTGGCCGCGGATATTGCGATCCGCGTGCTTGTCTAGGAGGGGCCGGTATGAAGCGTATTATGCTGGAGGTTGCTTACGATGGCACAAACTACTGCGGCTGGCAGGTGCAGCCAAATGGAATTACGGTACAGGAAGTTTTAAACCGCCATCTGTCGGAGCTGCTGCATGAGCCTGTGGAGACCATAGGGGCAAGCAGAACCGATGCAGGCGTACACGCCCTGGGCAATGTGGCCGTGTTTGACACAAATGCCAGGATGCCCGGGGAAAAGATATCTTATGCACTGAACCAGCGCCTTCCTGAGGATATCCGTATCCAGATGTCAAAGGAGGTAGGTGCAGATTTTCACCCCAGGTACCGGGTCAGTGAGAAGACCTATGAGTACCGGATCCTGAACAGAAGATTTCCTGTGCCCACAGAGCGGTTTTATTCTCATTTTACCTATATCCCCATGGATATAGAGAAGATGAGAAAGGCGGGGGAATATCTGCTGGGAGAACATGATTTTAAAAGCTTCTGCGGTTCCGGGGCGCAGGTGAAGACTACGGTCAGGACCATTCACGGGTTTTCAGTGGAACGTGAGAACGACCTGATCACCATACGCATTACCGGCAGCGGATTCTTGTACAATATGGTGCGGATTCTGGCAGGCACGCTGATGGAGATCGGCGGCGGGGCCTATCCCCCTGAAAAAATCCGGGAGATACTGGCTGCCAGAGACAGGAAAGCAGCCGGCCCCACCGCACCGGCGCGGGGGCTTACCCTGATAAAAATTGACTATAAAAACGGCAAGGAAGAGGAATAGTGATATGAGAAGAAGTGGAATGCTGCTGCCAATCGCCAGTCTGCCGTCTCCATACGGCATTGGAGCATTTTCAAAGGAGGCATATGAGTTTATTGACCTTTTGAGGGATACCGGTCAGAAGCTCTGGCAGATACTGCCGCTGGGACCTACCAGCTACGGGGATTCCCCCTATCAGTCCTTTTCCACTTTTGCAGGCAACCCCTATTTCATAGATTTGAATGTCCTGATCGGAAAAGGATGGCTTAAAAAGGAAGAGTGCGATGCCTGCGACTGGGGAGACCATCCCTCCTATATTGACTATGGGAAAATATACGAGAGCCGTTTTCCTCTCCTTCGGAAAGCATTTGAGAGAAGTAAGATTCTTTCCGACGGCAATTTCCTCACTTTTTGTGTGGAAAATAACCACTGGTTGGATGATTATGCCCTCTACATGGCTGTGAAGAATAAATTTGGCGGCAAAAGCTGGATTGAGTGGGATGAGGAAGTGCGCCTGAGAGAGCCTGCTGCCCTGAAAAAATATCAGGACGAGCTGCGTGAGGACATTATTTTTTATCAGTACCTGCAGTTTGAATTTTTTGAACAGTGGAAAAATGTGAAGAATTATGCCCATGAAAAGGGGATACAGATCGTTGGGGATATCCCGATCTATGTGGCCTTTGACAGCGCGGATACCTGGGCGAACCCGGAACTGTTCCAGCTGGATGAAAATAATCTGCCCATAGCAGTGGCCGGATGTCCGCCGGACGGGTTTTCTGCCACAGGCCAGCTTTGGGGCAATCCCCTGTACCGCTGGGATTACCACAAGAGAATGCACTATGGCTGGTGGATGCGCAGGATCAGCCACTGCTTTAAACTCTTTGATATTGTGCGTATTGACCATTTCAGGGGATTTGATGAGTATTATTCCATCCCTTACGGAGATGATACGGCACAAAACGGCCACTGGGAAAAGGGGCCGGGCATGGATTTGTTCCATACCATGAAAGAAGAGCTGGGAGAGCGGAACATCATTGCGGAAGATTTGGGATTTCTCACGGAGACCGTGTATAAGCTGCTGCGTGACAGCGGGTATCCGGGCATGAAAGTTCTGCAGTTTGCTTTTGACACCAGTGAAAACAGTGACTATCTCACCTATAAATATGACAGAAACTGTGTGGTCTACACAGGAACCCATGACAATGACACTACAATGGGCTGGTATGAGCACTTGACAGACTGGGACAGGGATGTTGCTCTCCGATACATGAACAGCTTCCATACGCCAAAGGAGGAGCAGCACTGGGATCTGATCAGCCTTGCCATGCGCAGCGTGGCGGACACCTGCATCATACCGGTACAGGATTATCTGGGCCTTGGCAGTGAGGCAAGGATCAATACCCCCTCCACATTAGGGGACAACTGGAAGTGGAGGATGGAAAAAAATGCATTTTCAGACGAATTAAAAGGCAGGATCTGGCATATGACAAAATTATACGGCAGATTGTAGCAGCAGTTAAGCAGGTCTGCGCATTGGCTGTGCGGCCGTATGAATGCGTGGCGGTATAAGTGTAGAAAGGAAGAAATCATTATGGCATTTAAAGAAGTAAAAACAGAGGAATTACAGTTCAATCCATTTACCAAGATCGGAAAAGAGTGGATGCTGATCACAGCGGGAACAGAGGAAAAATACAATACCATGACTGCAAGCTGGGGCGGCGTTGGTGTGATCTGGGGAAAAGATGTGGTGACAGCTTACATCCGTCCTCAGCGGTACACAAAGGAATTCGTGGATGCAAACGATACCTTTACCATCTCCTTCTTCCCTAAGGAGTACAAAAAAGCCCTGAGTCTCTGCGGCAGCGTGTCAGGACGTGACAGGGATAAGATCACAGAGGCCGGTCTGACCGCCTGCTTTGTGGACGGCACTCCCGCGTTTGAGGAGGCCAGTCTGGTGTTTGTCTGCAAGAAAATGTATCACGGAGATATTTTCCCGGAAAACTTTGATGCACCGGAAAATGACGAAAAGTGGTATCCTGAAAAAGACTATCACACCATGTATATCGGAGAAGTTTTGAAGGTACTGGTGAAGGAAGGCTGAAAGCATTGGAAAATCTCATATTCAGCCTGAATGCCACGCTGCCCATCTTTCTCACTATGCTTCTGGGACTTCTGTTCCGGTATCTGGGACTGATGAGTGCTGATTTTGTGGCAAAGCTCAACCGTTTTGTCTTTGTGGCAGCCATACCTGCGCTGGTATTTCAGGACATTTCTTCTGTGGATGTACGGGAAAGCTGGGACGGCGGATTTGTCCTGTTTTGTTTTCTGGCTACCCTTGTAAGTATTACGGTGATCACCCTCCTCGCCAGGTTTCTGGTGGAGGAGGATATCCGGGGGGAGTTTGTGCAGGCATCCTACAGAAGCAGTGCCGCTATTCTGGGTATTGCGTTTATCCAGAATATCTATGGCAGTTCCGGAATGGCGCCTCTTATGATCGTGGGAACGGTTCCCCTCTACAATGCGGCGGCGGTGGTGGTGTTGTCCCTCATGAAGCCCGGACGAAAGAAGCTTGACAGAAAACTTTTGCTTCAGACAGCAAAGGGAATCGTGACCAATCCAATTATACTGGGTATCCTGGCAGGCATTCTATGGTCTGTACTCCGAATCCCTCAGCCGGAGATCATGCAGAAAACAGTGAAGAACGTGGCAGTCCTGGCAACCCCTCTGGGCCTTATGGCGATGGGGGCTTCCTTTGAAGGAAAGAAGGCATTGGCAAAGCTCCGGCCCTCTGTGCTGGCGAGTGTGATAAAACTGGTAGTTTTGGCTGCCATTTTCCTTCCCCTTGCTGTCCGTCTCGGGTATACCGGGGAACGCCTGATCGCCATACTGGTCATGCTGGGGTCAGCCACAACCGTGAGCTGCTTCGTCATGGCGAAAAATATGGGGCATGAGGGCGTGATGACTTCCAGCACAGTTATGCTGACTACGTTTTTTTCGGCGTTTACACTGACCGGATGGCTGTTTTTATTAAAAACCCTGGGACTGGTATAAGAGAAAAGGAAGTGGATCCATTATTCCTTATGACCGCGTGGCTGTGAAGCCTGTAGTTAGAAGTATCTGTACCGGAGAACAGGTGGCAGGATTCAAAGATTTAAAAATAGGAAAATTCCAGGATATGTACCTGATCAAAAGCCAGGCTGAACTCAGGGATTTTATGGAGCAGTACGGTTACTGTACACAGGCCACTGTGCCGGGAGGCGTTTTCATGCTGAAAGCATGAAAATCCCGAGGCAGCCAGCGCGATAAAGCAGAATGCTCAATATCTGTGCATTGCGAAGCGTGTTACTGGACACGGAGTGAACAGTAACGCAGTACGGCATCGGGGAAGAAGAAATTTCAAAAGAGTGGTAAAATAAAAAAAGATGTGCTATAATTAAAAACCAGAGAATACTCATTACTTTACATAAGGAGAAGCATCATGAGCCAGGAAAAAGTCGATAAATATAAAAAGAATAAGAATAACCGCGATAAGATCCAGAAAAAAGAAGCACGGGCTCTTTTACTGGAGAAAGTGATCGTTTCCGCAGTTTGTCTGCTGATCGTGGGATGGATTGGCTATTCTGCTTACAGCCTTGCAACGAAAGAGGACACAGAGGGAGAGGCTGTTACAACTGAAATGAATGTTACAGCCATGACAGATTATCTCCAGGAGCTCTCTGCAGGAGAAGAGGCTGAATAAGCATACAGGGAAAGCAGGATTGGAAATGCAGAGATGCATTTCCTTTTTTCATGATATGAGAAGATACGCAGTAGTGTTTGGGCGTTTAGATGGAGGGATGCTGGTGAGAGAAAAGGGAATCAGAGGTATTTGGCGCTGGATTTTGATTTTTACGGCTGTGCCCGTGGTAGTACTGCTTGTTCTTACAGCACTGCAGGCAGGGCCTGAGAACCTTCCGGAAAAAAACAGCGGCCTCCATAAATGGGATACAGGCTGGTATTATAATGCGGAGGATGGTACAAAACAGATATGCCAGGTACCTTCCAGGATCAAAATCAGCGGAGGGGAATTTATCCTGCAGCAGACGGTTCCGGACTTTTTGGAGGAGGAGAAGTATCTGGGATTTTTGAACCACTATCAGCAGGTAGAGGTTTTTATTGATGGTGAGAGCAGATACCGGTATACAGAAGAACAGACGGGATTATTCCGCAGTATGATGGGTAATACACTGTGCATGATAAAGCTTAACAAAGAAGATTGCGGAAAAGACATAGCGATCAGGCTTGGCCGCTATAATAAGAGTTTGCATTGGCAGATACCTGTCATCTATTTGGACAGCAGGGAGAGTCTGCTTTTGCATATCTGGATGCAGGAACAGCCCAAAATGATTTTTTGTTTGGTGCTTCTGGTGTTGAGCGCGGGTCTTTTTCTTTTATGGCTGCTTTTGAGGGTCAGGGAAGAGGTCCGGGTATCCAGCGTGTTTCATGCGTGGGTTTTTATTCTGGTATCAGCCCTGTGGATTCTCACGGATTCCAGAATTATGATATTTTTTGTCTCTTGGCCACGGTTTATCTGTCTCATATCCTTTTATGCGTTTTATATGTTCCCGATTCCCATGCTCTCCTTCATCAGTGAAGTATGCGGCAGAAAGTCAGTCATGCTTGACTGGATGAAGACGATTCTGGTCTGCAATGTGCTGGTGCAGAGCCTTCTGTATCTGACCGGGATATGTAAGCTGATGAATATGCTGCCGGTTACCCATGTGCTCTATGGGGCAGCCATTGTTTGTTTAGTTCTCTATATGGCAAAGGAGCTTAGGAGCAGCAAAGCCCAGTATGCTAAAATCTTTTTTATCGGCGTGTTTTTTTTAATGTTTATGGCAGCCGTATCCCTGCTTTCTTTTTATACAGGGGTGGGGAGCAGATATGCCATGTATTATCAGCTGGGCCTTCTGGGATTCATGTGTGCACTGATCTGCATGACCATACGGCAGGTCAATGAAATTTTGGAGGGCAGGACCGGGGACAGGATTTTGGAAGAACTGGCGTATATGGATGTTATGACAAAGCTGGGAAACCGTTCCGCTTATGAGATGCGCCTGCAAAAACTGCAGGAGACCATGTCTTTGGGACAGGAGCTGTCAGCAGTCATGGCAGATTTAAACGGTCTGAAGAAAGTGAACGATACCCTGGGGCACAAAGCCGGGGATGAGATGATCAAGGGGTGCGCGAAATGTCTGCAGGAGGCATTCTGCGGTTTTGGGGAGATATATAGAATCGGAGGAGATGAGTTCTTGATCCTGCTGAGACACCTGCAGAGCATCCGGACCTGGGAGGAGAATTTAAAAGAAGCCCAGGAAAAATATAATTCTGAGCATGAAGTGAAAATTTCCATTGCGGCGGGACTTGCCACAGGCAGGAAAGCCGGGGAGTCGGATAAGTGGCTGCACGAGCTGATCGAGCAGGCAGACAAGAATATGTATGAGAATAAAAAAAGCAGCAGGGAATAAAAATAGAGGGAAGCCGGCAGGGCTTCCCTTTAGAACAAAAAACGGCTGGACAGAATCTTCTGTCCAGCCGCGTTTTTCGTACAGTTTATCCGGAAATTATAATTTTTCTACGTTAGCTGCCTGCATTCCACGAGCGCCTTCAGTTAAATCATAAGATACAGCCTGTCCTTCTTCCAGGGATTTAAAACCATCTCCATTGATAGCGGAGAAGTGTACGAATACATCCTGTCCGTCTTCACCTGTGATGAATCCGTAGCCTTTTTCTGCATTAAACCATTTTACAGTTCCCTTGTTCATAGTGTTACCTCCATAAAATAAAAAAATAAAAATTAGGATTGGATAAAGAAAACAGGAAGTACGCTTCGTGGAAAGTTCCCATTATTTATGAAAAATAAGCGGTCTTTAGAGAGGGTATTATAAATAAGAAATAATACAATCTCTAAAAACCGCTTAACATCACGATAACCGGAAGCTTATTAAATGCACTTTCAATTATTTATATCCAATATTCCTTTAACAAATTCAGTATATTCGCAAATCGAAAAAAAGTCAAGTAAAAATGTATAATTGACGAAAGAAATTGTGTATGTTACTATTAAAATCAAAAGATGTAAAGTCCCGGAGGAAGAATTTATGAATATTTTGATCAGGAACGGACGTATCATCGATCCGGCAACAAAAACAGACGAGATAAGCGACCTCTATATAGAGGGCGGCAAGGTTAAAAAGACAGGCAAGGGCTTAAAGCCCAAGGACAAGACAGATAAGGTCATTGATGCTACGGGCTGTTATGTGATGCCCGGTCTCATTGACCTGCATGTACATCTGCGTGACCCGGGGCTGACATACAAAGAAGATATTGTATCCGGCTCCAAGGCAGCGGCCAGGGGCGGATTTACCACCATTCTTGCCATGCCCAACACCAAGCCGGTCATCGATAGTGCGGACCGTGTGAAATACGTGCAGAATAAAGCAAAAGAATTGTCACCCATCCATGTGATGCAGATCGGTGCCATAACAAAAGGCCAGGCAGGTGAAGAACTGGCGGATATTGAGGAGATGATCGAGCAGGGAGTGCCTGCCATCAGCGAGGACGGCAAGTCCGTTATGAATGCCAGATTATATAAGAATGCCATGGGGATCGCAGCGAAATACGATGTCCCGGTGTTTGCCCACTGTGAGGACCGGAATATTGTGGGTAAAGGCTGCGTCAATGAGGACGAGCATTCCAGAGAGATGGGACTGCCGGGGATCAGCAATGCGGTGGAGGACATCATCGCGGCAAGAGATATCATTCTGGCAAAGGAGACAGGGGCAAAACTGCATCTGTGCCACTGCTCCACCAAGGAGAGCGTCCGCATGGTGGAACTTGCAAAAAAAGAGGGAATCAAAGTGACGGGTGAGGTCTGCCCGCACCACTTTACACTGACCTCTGACGATGTGGACCCCAATGATGCCAACTATAAAATGAACCCGCCCCTGCGCACCAAGGAGGACAGGGATGCACTGATCTGCGGCCTGAAGAATGATATCATGGACGTGATCAGCACCGACCATGCGCCCCACAGCCGCGAGGAGAAAACCATGCCTATCACCAGAGCACCGTTTGGTATTGTAGGGCTGGAGACATCCGTTGCCCTTACCATCACGGAACTGGTGGACAAAGGGATCCTGACCCCTATGCAGATGGCTGAGAAAATGAGCTACAATCCGGCCAAGATCATTGGACTGGACAGAGGCTCCCTGGAAGAGGGGAAAGCGGCGGATGTGACCATCATCGACCCGGATGCGGAATATGTCATTGACTCTATGACATTTTTGTCAAAGGGAAAGAACACCCCATTCCACGGACGCAAGGTCAAAGGTCTGGTAAAAGCCACGATCTGTGACGGCAGGATCGCCTATATCCAGGATGGCATGACCAGATAACAAAGAATTATCTATAAGAGAAATACGGAGGAAAAACCATGATCAATAAACTTACAGAGAAAATCAGAAAGACCCATGCACCTATTGTGGTGGGTCTGGATCCTATGCTTAATTATATTCCAAAACACATCCAGGAGGCAGCATTCAAAGCATGTGGAGAGACGCTGGAAGGGGCAGCCGAAGCGATCTGGCAGTTCAACAAGGAAATCGTGGATGCCACTTATGATCTGATCCCTGCGGTAAAACCACAGATCGCCATGTATGAACAGTTTGGCATTCCGGGTCTTATGGCTTTCAAAAAGACAGTGGATTACTGCAAGGAAAAAGACCTGGTGGTGATCGGAGACATCAAACGTGGTGATATCGGTTCCACATCTGCGGCTTACGCTGCCGGACATATCGGCAAAGTACAGGTGGGCAGCAAGGAATATGCCGGGTTTGACGAAGATTTTGTGACAGTGAATCCTTATCTGGGTTCCGATGGAGTGAATCCGTTCATTGATGTGTGTAAGAAAGAGAAAAAGGGCCTTTTCATTCTGGTGAAGACCTCCAATCCTTCCAGCGGTGAGTTCCAGGATCAGCTTGTAAACGGAAGGCCTCTCTACGAACTGGTCGGCGAGAAGGTGGCAGAGTGGGGACAGGAATGCATGGGTGACACCTACAGCTATATCGGCGCTGTGGTAGGCGCCACTTATCCGGAGATGGGAAAAATCCTCCGCCGCATTATGCCGAAAGCCTATATCCTGGTGCCGGGATACGGTGCGCAGGGTGGACAGGGAAAAGACCTGGTGCACTTCTTTAATGAAGACGGTCTGGGCGCTATCGTCAGTTCCTCCCGGGGCATTATCGCTGCCTATAAGCAGGAAAAATATGCACAGATAGGCGAGGCTAACTTTGCAGATGCTTCCCGCAAGGCAGTGGAAGATATGATCGCAGATATCGACGGCGCCCTGCAGGCTGCAAAATAAGGAGAGGACCATGGCAAAAGCAAAGATAACAAGTACAGTGTTAAAACAGGAAAAGCTGGCAGAAGGTGTGTACAGTATGTGGCTTGCGGCTGATGAGATCGCCGCAGTTTCCGTACCGGGACAGTTTATCTCAATCTACAGCAATGACAAAAGCAGGATGCTCCCCCGTCCCATCAGTCTGTGTGAGATAGACAGGGAGGCGGGAAGCCTCAGGATCGTATACAGAACCGTGGGAAAGGGGACAGAAGAGTTTTCAAACGCCTGTGCAGGCGATACCCTGGATATCCTGGGCCCTCTGGGAAATGGTTTTCCTATGGAAGAGATCAAGGGAAAACATGTGCTTATGATAGGCGGAGGTATCGGTGTGCCTCCTATGCTGCAGACAGCAAAGGAGGCCGACGCGGACGTTACCATTATATCCGGTTACCGGAATGCGGACCTCTTTCTTGAGAAAGAACTGGAGGCAGCGGGCAGACTTTTTATTGCAACAGAGGATGGAAGCGTTGGCACCAAGGGAAATGTCATGGATGCGATCCGTGAGAACAAAATAGAACCGGACGTTATCCTTGCCTGCGGTCCCACTCCCATGCTGCGGGCGGTAAAGGCTTATGCGGAGGAGAAGAATATAACATGCTACATTTCTCTTGAAGAGAAGATGGCATGCGGAATCGGTGCCTGTCTGGCATGTGTCTGTCAGTCAAAGGAAGTGGACGGGCATTCCCATGTGCATAATAAACGAATCTGCAAGGATGGCCCGGTATTTTTGAGCACGGAGGTAGAGCTATGATGAATACAAAAGTAAATCTGGCTGGTGTGGAACTGAAAAATCCGGTTATGACAGCATCCGGAACCTTTGGCTCCGGGGCGGAATACAGTGAGTTTGTAGATCTGAGCCGTCTGGGCGCTGTTGTGACAAAAGGCGTTGCCAGTGTGCCCTGGCCCGGAAACCCCACACCGCGTATTGCGGAGACTTCCTGCGGAATGTTAAACGCCATTGGACTGCAGAATCCCGGGATTGATGTATTCTGCCGGAGAGACATTCCTTTTCTGAAAAAATATGATACAAAGATCATTGTCAATGTATGCGGCAAGAGCACAGAGGAATACTGTGAAGTAGTGGAGCGCCTGGCTGATGAAGAAGTGGATATGCTGGAGATCAATATTTCCTGTCCTAATGTAAAAGAGGGCGGCATTGCGTTCGGACAGGATCCCAAAGCAGTGGAGGCGATCACAAGAGAAGTTAAGAAATACGCCAAACAGCCCATCATCATGAAGCTTAGTCCGAATGTTACGGATATTACGGAGATGGCAAGAGCAGCCCAGGCAGGCGGCGCGGATGTGCTATCCCTGATCAATACCCTGACAGGCATGAAGATAGATATCAATAAGAGAGCTTTTGCTCTGGCAAACAAGACCGGCGGTATGTCGGGACCTTGTTTAAAACCGGTTGCTGTCCGCATGGTCTATCAGGTGGCCCGCGCGGTGAAACTGCCCATTATCGGTATGGGCGGTATCTGTAATGCGGAGGATGCCCTGGAATTCATTTTGGCCGGTGCCACAGCCGTGTCCATAGGAACTGCCAACTTCACCAACCCATATGCAACGGTGGAGACTGTGCAGGGGATTGAAGATTATATGAAGAAAAATAAAATTGAGGATATTCAATCCCTGATCGGTGTGGTAGAATAAACGGGAAGAGAAAACTAGGAGGAAATTCGATGGAAGCGTACAAACAGGAATTTATTGAATTTATAACAACGGTTGTGTGAAACTTGTTATAAGCTGTTAAATCCTTGTATATATTGACTTTTTCCTAAATCCGTATTTCCGTAAATGCCACAGCCTGTTATAAAATGGTGTAGTTTAATACAAAAATGGTGTAGTAAATGGTGTAAAGAAATCGGAAAGAATTATTAAATTTAATACCTGAAAATAAAAAGGAGATTGCCAAATTCTATCAGCAATCTTCTTTTTCAATTAGGCAAATGATACTTCTATATTTTACTTATTATTATTTGATGGAATAAACTCTAGCAAATCTTCTATACGACATTCTAAAACAGTACATAGACGGGCAAGCACAGCAATATCCAATCTTGTGATAGTATTGTTGCAGTAAGCGTTCAGTTGACTACGTTGCATTTCGGCTCTATGTGCTAATTTATTCTTACTAAGTCCACTTATTTCTAAAAGTTCATCTAATTTTATTTTGATTGTACCATAATCTGAATCTATCAAAGTTAATGCTCCCTCTAAATTATTTAGTACCACTCTTGATACTTTATGTATACAGTTTAGACATATTGGGGTAGTAATATAAGTTCTCACATATCTTGTGCTAGAAGTTGAACAAACATACATTCACTTAATTAGAGGGTTGGCTGTATGGTACAAATTCTAGTAAATCCTCAATGCGACAATCCAAAGCAGTACATAATCGGGCAAGTACAGCGGTGTCCAATCTTGTAATTGTGTTATTGTAATAGGCATTAACTTGACTTTTCTGCATTTCTGCTTTGTGCGATAATTTGTTACGGCTAAGACCTTTATCTTTTAAAATGTTTTTCAGCTTTATTTGTATGAATCCATATTCAGTGTCAGTCATAGAATCCCCCTTTGTCGAAATGTGTAACAAAAATGAGAATGATAATTCTTGATATTTATTGTATAGATGTTAGAATAGAAAAAGAAGTTCTAAGATGTATGGATAGAGAAGTTACACAAACATAAGTTCTTAAAAGGAGAGGTACACATGAAAGATGTAAAAGAGTTATTAAAACTTGCAGCAGATAGTATGAAGAATGAGACATTATATCAATTACTGGAAAGTGATATGGAATATCAGAAGAGGTCAGAAGAAGTAAAACAGGCTTTGAGAGATGTTGATGAATTAGAATTGACAGAAAAGCAACGATATATTGTGGATACTTTAATCGCAAGGAAAGATGAAGTAGAGTATGATTATCTTGTGAACGCATACATGGCAGGAATGTTGGACGGTTATGAAATTTTGAAAATGTTCAATCTAACAAGAGAGTAAAAATTGAGCCTGTAAACCAGTGAGGTAAAGGAACAAGGCGAAGCCGAGACGCCGTAGGGCAGTCCTTTACGGAACGGATGGAGCCAGTACCACCATGATATATAAGAGGACTTGAAAGGTCACAACCTTGCAAGTCCTCTTGTTTATGATATGGGTTACTTCTGTTCGGATTCATACTTACGGAATACCGCTTCTTTTGTGGTTTCTCTAAGAAAGCTGTCTTGTTTGATGAAGTCCATATTTTCATTCAGAATATAAGCGTCTGCTTCATAATCATATTCATAAGGCATAATCTGTGCCATATAATCTCTGTCGTCAATTCCATAATAAATTAACTTAGAATCCCGTAAAGTCAAACCAAGTGTCAGAAAGCCGGAAGTGAAGTAATTATTATTATGTGGGAGTGTCAGTTTGTCCACTGCATGGGAAAAGTCAATGCGCTCCTCGTTCTGCTCCTCTCCAAAAGCCGGGATGATGTGCAGAGTGTTGTTCTTCCTGTCAGCGTAGGCATGGCATACCAGAACTGAATAGTCTGCCCTCTGGATGATTCCCTCAAAGAAATCCCCGGAATAAGCGGTAGGTTGATAGAATACCGCTGTCTCTTTCGTTGCAAGATTGTGGTAGGTCATAAATCCATTGACAAGCCTTACAATCTCCATATCATCCCCGTATGTATAGCCATTCTGCTGAATCATCTGGTAGAAGTTGTCCGCAAATTCTTTCGGCAACTGAATACCCAGCTTTTCCACTATCAGCATATCTACATACTCTTTAAATGAGCCATAGAGTAATTCATTAAGGGTGATGTTGCCAAGGGTGGCTATCTGCTTTAACCGCTTCTCATTGGGAAGATTTACGCCCTTTTCCCAACTATTCACAGAGCCTTTCGGGGCATTGTCAATAATTTCCCCGAACTTCTGCATACTGTAGCCATATTTCTTCCGTATCTGTAAAATCCGCTTTCCAACGATTTCTTTGTTCACAAACATAATCACACCTCATTTCTGGATTCATCATATCACAATATAAGGATAAATGTAAGGGGTAAAATACAAGAAGTTATAAAAAGATATGGAAAGATAATGTGAAACCATAAGAAAAAAGTAAGGATAAAAGTAAAATATGTGTTGACAAGAAGGGAACCAAGGTATATGATAGTGTCAAGAGGTAAGGAGAAAAGTAATGAAATTAATAGAATGGATATGGTTAAGAAAAGGACTTGTTACACTTACCAGCAACTTATTCACGAAGATTCAAGAAAAAGGAGACAGAAATATGCAGATTACAATGACAAAAGAGCAGGTCAAAGAAGCGTTCGGGGAACTCCGCTTCATGGGCACTGATTACTGCTACCGCTACGATAAGGAAACCAGAAAGCGGACAGAGGAAGTCGAAGCGTTAAAGCTCCACCTTGGTAGTATCAAGTTAGGGAACAGCATTGACATCCGGCTGGAAACAACTGAGATTCCGAAGATTGAACCCTATTCTGTAGTAGAACTGGAAGAGCCGGTATATGACCCATATGTGCAGAGAGGGAATTATGCCACATTAGTAGAACGGTTCACCTGCAAAGGGATTCGGGCAGTTTCCGGCAAGAACGTGTAGCACGGCACGCTTTGAAATCTCCGCCTGTATCTTTCCAAAAGATACAGGTGAGAGATTTTGAAGCGTTGGCAGAGCCACAAAAGAAAGGGCAGGTGATAACGAACGGAAAACAGAATGTTTTCAAAACCCTCCTATACTAACAGGAGGGTAACTCGTCAGAAAGAAGAATTAACTGCACTGATTGACTGGTGTCAGATTACGGTAAAGGGGATAGATGTGTTTACTATCATCGAGGATATTATGCGAATTCCATTGAACCTCATGGAGTTACACTGTAAGGGAAAAGGGATAGCCGGACATGAACTGATAGCTGGGTTTGATAATATTAAAATCCTAAAGCCTACGGGTAAAGTACAGTATGAGGGATTTCAGATACTAATGAGTGGTTCGGGGTGCAGGAACTACGAGAACTTTCTTACAATCAACAAGGAAACATGGTTTGATTTCTTGGAAAGAGTATGTAGATATGATGTGAATTTTCCCCGGATAGATTTGGCGATTGACGATAGAAAACCATATCTTCACATTCCGACACTTGTTCAAATGACGGAAGAGGGTATGCTGTCCAGTCAGTTAAGAAATATTTCAGAAAATGGTTCGGGTGAATTGGGCGAAGAAGCAATGATACATAAGGGGAAAAGCCTGTATCTGGGAAGTAAAACCAGCGATTTTAGGATAGTCTTCTATGAAAAGGGATATGAACAGGCTGAAAAGTACGGAAAGGAAGCAGATACGGATTGGAACAGGTACGAACTCCGGTTCAGACAGAAACGGGCAGTTAAGGCAGTACAAGCACTGATACAGTACAGAGATGTGTCACAGGTGGCGTTGCAGGTGCTAAATGAAAAGGTCAGATTTTTGCAGAAGCCGGAGAACAGCACCACAACCAGAAAACGTCTGTACCCAACTTACCCACCGTGGGAAGATTTTATGCAGAACATAGGGAAAATCAAGCTGACCATGAACCCACAGAAGAAAACACTGGAACGTACATGGGACTGGCTTACAACCTCTGTTGCCCCGTCATTGAAGATGTTTTCAGAGATAGGGAAACTGGATAATCGGGACTATATCGGGCTACTGGTGGAGAATGGGAAAATGAACACCGTGCAACAGCGGATATTTGATGATTACAGAAAATCAATTCAGCTACCAAAATATGATAGTAAGGAGATGGTATTATAGACAAAGCATTATTGAATGTGAAAGAAGTAAGTGAATATTTAGGGATTGGAGATACAAAAGCCAGAGAGCTTTTGAGGAATCCATATAACGGTTTTGCCATTAGGATTGGCAATAGGTTATATGCACATAAGGCAAAACTGGATGTGTGGTTGAAAAATCAGGTTGTAGGATAAAAATAATGACTGGAAATCAGAGAAAAACCTTTGATTTCCGGTCAAATTCCTGAATTGAAAATCTCTATCAGGTATGGTAAAATTGAAAGGAATTTAATAGTTCTTTTCCCGATTTTGCTTAAGAAAGGAGGCAGTGATGGGAAAATCACTAAACGGGAAAGAATTAGGAACTGGTATCTCCCAACGAAAGGACGGACTGTATCAGGCCAGATTTATGAATCGTTTTGGAAAGAGACAGACAATCTATGCAAAGACTTTGAATGAGGTTAGGCAGAAACTCCGAAACGAACAGTATAATGATGAAAAAGCTATCAATGTTGTAGACACAAATATAACATTAGATGAATGGTTTGATATTTGGCTGAATACTTGTAAGAAGAATTGCAGAAGTTCAACAAAAGGCTCATACATTACCCACTACAAGCGGATTCAAGAAGAACTTGGGTGGAGAAAACTAACATCATTGAACCTTATTATCATGCAAGAAGCAATCAACAAACTGGACACAGATAATGCAAGAAAAAACTCTAAAAAGATATTAGTAGATATGTTGAATAAAGCAGTTGATACGGATTTGCTTATTAAGAATGTTGCTAAACAGCTTAATACTGTGATTACCAAAGAGGAAAAACAGGAAAGACGTGTATTAACGGTTCGAGAAACAGATATATTCTTAGAAAAAGCAAAAGGAACTTTCTATTATAATCTTTTTGTGTTAGCATTAGAAACGGGATTGCGTGTGGGAGAATTATGTGCGTTACAATGGGAAGATATAAATTTTAGGAAGAAAATTCTTCATGTAAGGCATACTTTATGTTATTTCAGTAAAGATGGTAAGTATGTTTTTGAAATGCATGATACAAAAACCAACAACGGCAGAAGAAATATTCCTTTGACTGCAAAAGCAATGAATGTGTTAAAATGTCAGAGACAACAAAAGCAGGAAATTGTTTTAAAAGGAAAAACTGCACTAAAGGAGTATGAAACCCTTGTTTTTGTTACAAAAAATAATCAGCCTACACAACAATTTTTAATTAAACAATGTCTGGATTTAATTATTCAAAAAATTAGCAAGACAGGAACAGAATTTCAGCCTTTTACGCCACATACATTTCGACATACTTTTGCTACAAGAGCAATCGAAAGTGGGATGAACCCAAAGACACTGCAAAGAATTCTAGGACATGGTACATTACAGATGACAATGGACTTGTATTGCCATGTGACAGAAGATACTATGTTTGAGGAAATGCAAAAATTTGAAAAAAGGTGTAGTTGAGTTTGAAATGGTGTAAAATTGGTGTAGTAGGGTATAACGATAGAAAATAAAGGCTTGAGAAAGCCTGTAAATACGGAGGTTTAAGAAGATATGGAAGCATACAAACAGGAATTTATTGAATTTATGGTGGACTGCCAGGTGCTGAAATTCGGAGACTTCGTCACAAAGAGCGGACGGAATACCCCGTTTTTCGTAAACACCGGATTTTATAGAACAGGAGCACAGCTTCGCAAGCTGGGAGAATACTATGCCAGAGCCATTGCAGACAAGTTCGGACTTGACTTTGATGTACTGTTCGGACCGGCTTACAAAGGAATACCGCTGACGGTGGCTGCGACCATGGCGATCAGTGAGTTTTACGGTAAGGATATTCGTTACTGTTCCAACAGGAAAGAAGTTAAGGACCATGGGGACAAGGGGATCCTTCTGGGAAGCCCCATTTCAGACGGCGATAAGGTAGTCATCATCGAGGACGTGACAACCGCAGGAACCTCCATCGCTGAGACACTTCCCATTATCAGGGCACAGGGCAATGTAAGCCCCATCGGCCTTGTGGTATCTGTGGACCGCATGGAGCGGGGACAGGGCGAGAAGAGCGCACTCAAAGAAATCGAAGAGAAGTACGGCCTTGCAACAACTGCCATTGTAACTATGGAGGAGGTTGTGGAGCATCTGTACAACAAAGAGTACAAAGGAAGTATTATCATTGATGATAAGATGAAAGCAGCCATTGATGCATATTATGAGAAATATGGCGTAAAAGAATAAGACAATCATCGGACTTTGTCGGGACGGAAGGAAGTGTGCTGGATGAACGAAAAGATTTACAAGACTATGTCATGTGCCGGAGTTACCTCTCTGGTGCTGGGAATCGTCGTTATGGTTACAAGTATTGTAAGCGGAGTTATGCTTATTATAAACGGAACCAGACTTTTAAAAAAGAGAAGTGAAATCACATTCTAGCCGGACAGAATAACACTAGTACAGCATTGCATAAGTTCCAGTGATATAGCACCCGCTATTTACGCCAGTGCCGCGTTGCCGAAGCTAGTCGTAGGAACCGCTACGCCGTCGCTTCGGCGCCTTGCACTGACGAAAATATCAGGCACTCTATCACCGAAACTTACGCAATGCTGTACTAGAACAATAGAAAGGGCGCGAAATACACTTTCTGTTGTCAAGGATAGAGAAGAGGGCGTTTTTAGGCGGCCCTCTTCTTCATACATAGGAGAGACTATGCAATAGGAGTTTAGAACATTGAAAAATAAAACAAAAAGGAAAATTAAAGCGGCAGGAACTGTCTTGTTCCTGATTTATATACTCGCGCTTATTTATTTCCTGTTTTTTGCGGAGCGGTTCAGCGGTGTGGAGTTTGCCCAGAGGGAATACCACTACAACTTGACTCCGTTTCAGGAAATCAGAAGATTTTGGATATACAAAGAGCAGCTTGGAGTTTTTGCAGTGGTATCTAATCTGTTTGGTAATGTAATAGGTTTTGTTCCTTTTGGCCTGATCCTTCCCATCATTTGCAGAAATGCAAGGGGATTCTTTTTTATCACTTTTTCCGGTTTTGCACTGAGCCTTTGCGTGGAAACCATACAGCTTATCACAAAGCTGGGATGCTTTGATGTGGATGATATGATTTTGAATACAACTGGCGCGGCATTTGGATATATTCTTTTTGCTGTCAGCCATTTTATATATAGAAAAAACAGGAGGAAACAGCATGGCAAAGAAACGCTATAAATATTCATTTACGAAAAAAAGACATACCAGAGGCGGAGTGGAATCCTCTATCCTGGCGCTGGTGTCCGGCCTGCTGTTTTTGGGAGCAGCCATCTGTGCCCTTGTACTGAACGGACAGGGAGGCATGTATCTGGGAGCACTTGGAATCCTGGCTCTCGGTTTGTCTGTATTTGGGTTTATTCTGGGACTGAAAAGTTTTTCCGAACAGAACCGTGCATTTCTATACAGCAAGGTTGGCTCTGTGGCCAACGGTGTGCTGATGGTCATTTGGATCGCACTTTTTCTGGTAGGGATCTCATAGTTGTCGATCACAGAACTGCGTCTTGCAGAGCTGTGGACTGTAACATCTCATAAGGAGGATAACATGGAAGATAGACTGAAAAAACAAATGGAATTTATGCTGGAGGTGGACAAGAGTAAATTTGTACGCCGCCAGACTTATTTATCAGACGGGATCCGCAGGGAGAATGATGCGGAGCACTCCTGGCATCTGGCACTGATGGCAGCTCTTTTGTCGGAACATGCCAATGAGTCCATAGATGTGGCCAGGACCATGCTTATGGTTCTGATCCATGATATTGTAGAGATAGACGCAGGGGATACTTATGCCTATGACGATGCCGGCCATATGGATAAACGGGAGCGTGAAGTCAAGGCGGCGAACCGCATCTTTGGGCTTCTGCCAAAAGACCAGGCGGAAAAAATGATGGATCTGTGGGAGGAGTTTGAGACATTTGAGACCCCGGAGGCGAAATTTGCCCACTCCCTTGACTGCGTGCAGCCCCTGATGCTCAATGATGCCACAGACGGCAAGTCCTGGAGAGAGCATGAAATAAAAAGATCACAGGTCATGAAAAGAAACGCGAAAACAGCTCAGGGTTCTGAAAAACTGATGGAGTATGTGAACGGGATCCTTGACAAAAATGTGGATAAAGGAAATCTGAAAGATGAGTAGAGATACTTTTTTGGAGGAACGGTTTGAACTGGTAAAAGGAAGGATTCGGGAGATGCAGCAGGACATGGATGTCCCGGAGCGGTTTTTTGGTTTTTTTAAAGAGATGACTACATTCCTGAACTATGTGCTGACCCTTCACGAGAAGATCAGGGAGGGGTGGCTGGAACATGCCGCCCTTTCGGAGCTGCAAAAAAACAATGAAGAGCTTTACGCAGGTATACTGCCCGGTGCCTATGAGTCATCCTATACAAATCCGGCTTATGCGGTTCGTATGCTTTCAGAAGATTACGGCAGGCTCCTATCCTTTCTGGCAGCGGAGGTGCGGGGGATCGTGGCCTATGCGTATGAGGACCGTCTTTTTGATATGACGGTGCTCATGGAACTGTATGTGCAGATTTACAATCTGCTGGAAGAACCCACTGTGCCGGCACAGGAGATAAAAGATACACTGTACTGGTATGTGAGTGATTACAGTGAGGAGATGGTTGGGAGAAGAATCCGGGAAGCTGTGGACCCTTCTCTTGACTTCGCTGTGCGCATAATCTGCGGAAGTGACCTTACGGATATAAGGTATTTATATAAGTATGGGGAATACGTGACGGAGAATGAGATTTCCATGGCGGAATACCTGAATGGCCTTAGTGAAGAAGAAATAAAGGCCATGGCCCGCACATTTACGGAAGGCTACAGAATTGGATTCATCAACGGAAGAAAAGATATCTCCAAAAAGAACAGTGTGAATATCCGCTATCAGCTTGGCTTTGAGCGTATGATAAAGGAGGCTGTCTGCCAGTTTGAAGAGATGGGGTTAAAGCCTGTGATCTACCGGAGCGCAGTCCATGCGGTGAATAAAAAACAGCACCATAGGATCGGCTATTACGGGGCAATCCCCAACAAGCAGCTGGATTATGACCACAAGGATGACTCAGCCCTTTATCTGGACCAGGAATTTGTGCAGCGGAAGCTGCGGGTCATGCAGGTGGCCTATGAACAGGTGAAAGAGCTAGCCAATACCCACGGAGGTCCGGCTGTGATTGAGACCTTCGGTGAGAAACCTTTTACACCTGTCAGCAAGAAAGAAGCTTTCTCCCTGACGCCGCACCAGCAGAAACTGCAAGTAAGTTACGACAATGAGGCAGGACAGATCGTGAACCGCTATATCAAGGGGGAAGAGCGCAGTTTCACCATAATTGCATATCCGGTGTGCGAAATAGGTCCACGGTTTAAGGATATATTCCGGGAAACCGTGCGTCTGAATACCCTTGACTATCATCTTTATCAGGATATCCAGCAGAAGCTTATCAATGCCCTGGACGAAGGGTGTGAGGTCAGGATAAAAGGCAGAGGGTCTAACCAGACCGATATGACGGTGCGTCTGCACGAACTGGAAGATCCGGAAAAGCAGACAAACTTTGAAAATTGTGTGGCAGACGTGAACATTCCTGTGGGTGAGGTCTTCACAAGCCCTGTCCTTGGGGGCACCAACGGCGTGCTTCACGTGTCGGGAGTGTATCTGGACGGCCTGTACTACAAGGACTTGAAGATGACTTTCCGGGATGGAAAAATATCAGACTATATTTGCAGCAATTTTTCCACGGAGGAGGAAAACAGGGATTATATGAAAGAAAATATCCTGTTCCACCATGATATGCTGCCCCTGGGGGAATTTGCCATAGGCACCAACACCACGGCGTATGTGATGGCAAAGAAATATCATATTGAGGATATCCTGCCCATTCTCATTGCGGAGAAGATGGGCCCCCATTTTGCGGTGGGTGATACCTGCTACAGCTGGTCTGAAGATACGGCGGTGTATAATCCTGACGGAAAAGAGATAATTGCCAGGGATAATGAAGTGTCTATCCTCAGAAGGATTGACCCGGGCAGAGCATATTTCGGATGCCATACAGATATTACCATCCCCTATGAGGAGCTGGGGGAGATCACTGCTGTGAAAAAAGACGGAAGTCTGATACCGATCATAAAAGACAGCCGGTTCGTACTGAAGGGAACAGAGGAACTGAACCGGGTATTGGAAGAATTATAGAATATTTGCAGCCGCTGTGCCGTTATGGTACGGCGGTTTGCTTTTGGGCAAAGGATTTATTACGATTATGTCAGAAATCCCGACAATTATGTACTTTTTAGCCCGGTGCGCTCTGTAAACGGTATAATTAGTTAGAATATAGTAAGGGATATGTAATCACACAGAATTACACCGGGAGAAAGGAAGTATTTTTATGAGGAAACGGATGATAGCCACTGCGCTTGCAGGGATAATGACAGTATTTGTGCTTGTGTCAGGATGTGGAAATGAAGGCTCAGAGGGCAGGGATACACAGAAGAGGACAGAGTCTCAGACTGGTACCGGTTTTGATGACTCTTACCAGATTGGAGATACCGTTACTGTCACTTATGATGGGGATTAGATGAATTTTGACAGTGCCGCTATTACTCACTGACAAGATTGTAACAAGAACCATACATTATTTGGGGAAGCCGAAGAAAAACGGCTTCCTTTTTCCGTGAAAAACTGCCATTTTTCTTCATAAGCTGCCATCAAAAATGAGATATGAGGTTGACAATGTTTAGAACTCTATGTAAAATTGTTCTGTAAAGAAGAAGCTGCAGAAGAGCTGCGGCACCCATTCTGAATTTGCTTTTGGGATTTGGAATGAGGATAGAGATAATTATAAAGGAGATAAGTCATGGCAAAAGTTGGAATTGTTATGGGAAGTGACTCTGATATGCCTGTTATGAAAAAAGCAGCGGACATGTTGGAAAAGTTTGGAATCGAGTATGAGATGAAGATCATCTCAGCCCACAGAGAACCGGACGTATTCTTTGAGTACGCAAAGACAGCGGAGGAAAAAGATTTCAAAGTCATCATTGCAGGTGCAGGAATGGCAGCTCACCTTCCAGGCATGTGTGCAGCGATCTTCCCTATGCCGGTCATCGGTATCCCCATGCACACCACATCATTAGGAGGAAGAGACTCCCTGTATTCCATCGTACAGATGCCGTCCGGAATTCCGGTTGCAACAGTTGCAATCAACGGAGGAGCCAATGCCGGTATTCTGGCAGCCAAGATTTTAGCAACTTCGGACCCGGCACTTCTTCAAAAGTTAAAAGACTACAAAGAAGAGCTGAAAGACCAGGTCGTTGCAAAAGACGCAAGACTGCAGGAAGTTGGATATAAAGAGTATTAATACAGAAAATTTTGGAGGATGAAAATGGATTACAAGAATGCCGGTGTAGATATTGAAGCAGGCTACAAATCAGTAGAGTTGATGAAGGAACACATTAAAAAGACCATGAGACCGGAAGTGCTCACCAATATCGGTGGATTTTCCGGTGCATTTTCCATGGATGCATTCAAGAACATGGAGAAACCGACTCTGGTATCAGGAACAGACGGTGTGGGTACCAAGCTGAAACTGGCTTTCATCATGGACAAGCACGACACAGTAGGGATCGACTGTGTGGCAATGTGCGTGAATGATATTGCATGTGCAGGCGGAGAGCCTCTGTTTTTCCTGGATTACATTGCCTGCGGCAAGAACTATCCGGAAAAGATTGCTGAGATCGTCAAAGGCGTGGCAGCAGGCTGTGAGCAGTCAAATGCAGCGCTTATCGGCGGTGAGACAGCAGAGATGCCCGGGTTTTATCCGGAGGACGAATATGACCTGGCAGGATTTGCTGTAGGTGTAGTGGACGAAAAAGACCTGATCACAGGCAAAGAGTTAAAAGACGGCGATGTACTTGTAGGCATGGCGTCCTCCGGTGTACACAGCAATGGATTTTCCCTTGTCAGAAAAGTGTTTGATATGACAAAAGAGTCTCTGGACACTTACTATGATGAGCTGGGAAAAACGCTGGGTGAGGCATTGATCGCGCCCACTAAGATTTATGTAAAGGCATTGAGAAGCGTAAAAGAAGCCGGTGTCCGCATCAAAGGCTGCAGCCATATTACAGGCGGCGGATTCTATGAGAACGTGCCGAGAATGCTGAAAGACGGCGTATGTGCAGTGATTGAGAAGGACAGCTATCCCATTCCTCCGATCTTCACCCTGATGGCAAAAAAAGGTGAGATCGACGCAAAAATGATGTACAACACTTACAACATGGGCATCGGCATGGTGATGGCTGTGGATGAGGCGGACGTGGAGAAGACCATGGAAGCCGTGAAGGCAGCAGGTGAGACGCCGTATGTCATCGGCCGCATCGAAGCTGGTGACAAAGACGTTAAATTAGTGTAGTACGATATAAGGCAACCATTCAGTTGACTGAATAGTTACAATAATAAGTTCCCGCAGATTCCTGCATATACAGGCAGTCTGCGGGCTTTCCGCTCATTGAGAAAGAGAAAGGTGGGTACACGATGCTGAGACTGGCAGTTCTGGTGTCCGGCGGCGGCACAAACCTGCAGGCCATAATAGACGCCATTGACAATAAAACAATTACGAATGCGGAGATTTCCGTGGTGATCAGCAACAACTCCGGCGCCTATGCGCTGGAACGCGCGAAAAAACGTGGAATAGACGCTGTTTGCGTATCCCCGAAAAACTATGAGAACAGGGCAGCTTTTAATCAGGCTCTTCTTGAAACCCTGCAGTCCTATGACCCGGATCTGATCGTGCTTGCGGGCTGCCTTGTGGTGATTCCGGAGATCATGGTAAGAGCGTTTCCCAATAAAATCATCAACATCCACCCGGCACTGATCCCTGCCTTCTGCGGAACCGGCTATTACGGGCTCAAGGTCCATGAGGCTGTGTTGAAAAGAGGGGCGAAAGTGACCGGAGCTACCGTACACTTTGTGGATGAGGGCACAGATACCGGCCCGATCATCCTGCAGAAAGCAGTGGAAGTAAAAGAAGGGGATACCCCGGAAATCCTTCAGTTAAGAGTGATGGAGGAAGCAGAGTGGGTCATCATGCCCCAAGCCATTGATCTGATCGCAAATGACAGGATAACAGTGGAAGACGGTATTGTAAAAACGAACGTAACGATTCAGTAGGTCTGCGCATTCACTGCGCTGACCGTAAGAAAGTGTACCACAGCCAAGCAAAAATCCCATCGCCAAAGGCGATTCTGCCTGGATCTTTGCCTGCAACTGTGAGGGTACTGAACCGTTACAAACGAAAGAATAAATGGAGGGAAGAGGCGTAATATGAAAGTATTAATTATCGGAAGCGGCGGAAGAGAGCATGCCATTGCATGGAAAGTGGCACAGAGCCCGAAAGTGGATAAGATTTACTGCGCACCGGGGAATGCGGGAATCGCGGAGTATGCCCAGTGTGTGGATATAAAAGCCATGGAATTTGAAAAGCTTGCTGCATTTGCAAAGGAAAATGCCATTGACCTTACTGTTGTGGGCATGGATGACCCGCTGGTAGGGGGCGTTGTGGATGTTTTTGAGAAAGAGGGTCTGCGTGTATTCGGACCGAGAAAAAATGCTGCCATTTTGGAAGGCTCCAAAGCATTTTCCAAAGACCTGATGAAAAAATATAATATCCCCACGGCAGCCTATGAGAACTTTGAGGATGCAGAGGAAGCTCTGGCGTATCTCCGCGAAAAGGCTGAGTTCCCCATTGTGCTGAAGGCAGATGGCCTGGCGCTTGGAAAAGGCGTTTTAATCTGCAGTACCCTGGAGGAGGCCGAGGAAGGTGTTAAAACCATCATGCTGGACAAGAAATTCGGTTCCGCAGGCAATACGCTGGTCGTGGAGGAATTCATGACAGGCCGTGAGGTTTCTGTGCTCTCCTTTGTGGATGGAAAGACAATTAAGACTATGACTTCCGCGCAGGACCATAAACGCGCAAAAGACGGAGACCAGGGCCTGAATACCGGCGGTATGGGAACTTTCTCCCCAAGTCCTTTCTACACCAAAGAGGTGGATGATTTCTGTGAAAAATACATTTATCAGGCAACCGTGGATGCCATGGCTTCAGAGGGAAGAGAGTTTAAGGGAATTATTTTCTTTGGGCTTATGCTCACGGAGAAAGGGCCAAAGGTTTTGGAATATAACGCGCGCTTTGGCGACCCGGAAGCGCAGGTGGTGATCCCGAGACTGAAAAATGACATTGTGGAAGTGTTTGAGGCATGTGTGGACGGCAGACTGGATGAAATAGACTTGCAGTTTGAGGATAATGCGGCGGTCTGTGTAGTCCTGGCTTCTGACGGATACCCGGTATCCTATGAAAAAGGATTTCCGATCGAGGGTCTGGAGACCTTTAAGGACAAGGACGGCTACTATGTATTCCACGCAGGAACTGCCTTCAAAGATGGCCGGATCGTTACAAACGGAGGCCGTGTCCTGGGTGTGACGGCAAAGGGAACAGATTTGAAAGAGGCCCGCGCCAATGCGTATAAGGCAGTCGAATGGATCTCCTTTGACAACAAATACATGCGCAATGATATCGGCAAAGCAATCGACGAGGCATAAAAAGAATTTGATGGATACCAAAGAAAAGGAAACGCCGCAGACGCCGGGCGTTTCCTTTTTTTGCCACACACTTGAACAAATAGCTTATTTGTGCTATCCTATATATAACAAATTCCAAAAGAGAAAGCAGGTGGAAGGATGTTGATAGAAATTGATTTCAACAGTGAAGAAGCAATTTATATTCAACTGTGTAATCAGATCATATTGGGAATTGCCACCTCCAAGCTTCAGGAGGGTGAAAATCTTCCTTCTGTGAGACAGCTGGCTGACACCATAGGCATTAATATGCATACGGTAAATAAAGCTTATTCTGTTTTAAAGCAGGAAGGCTTTGTCACGATCGACAGGAGGAGAGGCGCCGTTATTTCCATAGATGCGGATAAGATACGTGCCCTGGAAGAGATGAAAGAAGAACTGAGAGTTCTTTTGGCAAAAGGAAGCTGCCGGAATATTTCCAGAGCAGAGGTCCATCAGCTGATAGATGAAATCTATGAAGAATATGAGTAGTTAAGGAGACTTGCATGAAAGAACGTTATTCAAAGCAGGCAGTAAGTGCGCTGAAAGCCGCTGAGAAAACTGCCGAGGGACGCAGCCATAATTATGTGGGCACAGAGCACCTGCTCGCGGGGCTGCTGAAAGAAACGTCGGGGACAGCAGGGCTGGTCCTGGCAGAAGCCGGTGTGGAAGAAAAAAAACTGCTGGCGCTGATTGATAAACTGATTGCCCCACAGGGGGATGTGGTGCTGGAAAATCCCCAGGGATATACACCGAGGGCCCAGAGGGTCTTAGATAAAGCCAGAGAGGAGTCAGGTAATCTAGGCGGCGGTGTCATAGGCACAGAACATATCCTGATCGCCATGCTCAAAGAATATGACTGCGTGGGGACCAGACTTCTCCATACGCTGGGAATCAACATACAGCAGCTTTATCTGGATGTGCTGAAAGCCATGGGAAAAGATAAGATGATTCCCAAGGAGGACCTGCAGAGCGGCAATCTGATGAAAGCGTCCACAGGAAGCCAGACCCCCACTCTGGACCAGTACAGCCGCGACCTTACCAAAATGGCAGCGGATGGAAAACTGGACCCTGTTATCGGCAGGGAGAAGGAAATCTCACGTATCATCCAGATCCTGAGCAGAAGAAGCAAGAATAATCCCTGTCTGATCGGTGAGCCGGGAGTTGGCAAGACGGCCATCACGGAAGGGCTTGCACAGAGGATCGTGTGGGGGCTTGTACCGGAGAATATGCTGGATAAGCGTGTGGTGGTCCTGGATTTGTCCGGCATGGTAGCAGGCAGCAAATACAGAGGTGAGTTTGAAGAGAGGATTAAAAAAGTGGTACAGGAAGTCATGAACAACAAGGGTATCCTTCTGTTCATAGATGAACTGCACACCATTATCGGTGCAGGCGGTGCGGAGGGCGCTCTGGATGCGTCCAATATCCTGAAGCCATCTCTCTCCAGAGGAGAGATCCAGCTTATCGGTGCTACAACCATAGATGAATACAGAAAATATATAGAAAAAGATGCGGCACTGGAGCGTAGATTCCAACCTGTCATGGTAGAAGAACCCTCCAAAGAGGAAGCAGTGGAAATATTAAAAGGCCTTGCGCCTTACTATGAAAAACATCACGGGGCAGTGATCGAGGAGTCAGCCATAGAGGCAGCCGTAACCATGGGGATCCGGTACATCAACGACAGATTTCTGCCGGATAAGGCGATCGATCTTCTGGATGAAGCTGCATCCAAGGTACAGTTGGCAGGTTATAAGACACCGGAAGGCATTGTGCAGACGGAGAACCATCTCCGCCGCATTTATGCAGCCAAGGAGGAGGCCGTAAAATCCCAGGATTTTGATCTGGCGAAGGAACTTCAGGCAGAGCAGGAAAAAGCTGAGGGAGAGCTTACGAAAGCCCGTGAGCGTTATGAGAAACAGTGCCGCAGCAAAAAACTGGTGGTAAAGGCAGAGGACATTGCAGAGGTGGTTTCCGAATGGACAAAAATACCTGTGAAGAAACTGGCTGAGGGAGAGTCCAAACGCCTTGCACGCCTGGAACAGATCCTTCACAGACGTGTCGTGGGCCAGGAAGAAGCGGTATCCGCAGTGGCAAAAGCGGTCAAGAGGGGACGTGTGGGACTCAAAGACCCCAAACGCCCCATTGGTTCCTTCCTGCTGTTAGGACCTACAGGTGTGGGTAAGACAGAGCTTTCCAAAGCGCTGGCGGAGGCTGTATTCGGCAGCGAGCAGTCCATGATACGGGTGGATATGTCCGAGTATATGGAAAAGCACAGTGTATCCAAACTGATCGGTTCACCGCCGGGATATGTGGGGTATGAGGAGGGCGGCCAGTTCAGTGAAAAGGTACGCAGGAACCCTTACAGCGTGATCCTTTTTGATGAGATCGAGAAGGCACATCCCGATGTGTTCAATATCCTGCTCCAGGTGTTGGATGACGGGCATATTACAGATGCACAGGGAAGAAAAGTGGATTTCAAGGAGACCATTATCATCATGACCTCCAATGCCGGCGCACAGGCCATTATAGCTCCTAAAAAGCTGGGATTCGGGGCCGTGGAAGATGAAAAGCAGGATTATAAGAGGATGAAGGAAGGGGTCATGGAAGAGGTAAAACGTATGTTTAAGCCGGAATTCCTGAACCGGATCGATGAGATCATCGTCTTCCACACCCTCAACAAAGAGGAGATCAAGAAGATAGTCGGAATCCTGATGAAGGACCTGATCAAACGCTGCAAGGACCAGATGAACATTAACTTAAAGGTGCGTGACAGCGTGAAAGAACTCATAGCCAAAGAAGGGTTTGATCCAAAATACGGGGCAAGGCCGCTGAAACGGGCGATCCAAAGTAAGATCGAGGATGCCATGGCGGAGGAGATCCTGGAAGGGAAGATCAAGGAGGGGGATGAAGTCACTCTCGGAATTTCTAAACAGGGAATAAAATTTGTGGTAAATCCCTCGAATGACTAGAAAAAGATTACGAATTATGGTAACATGCATATAAGGTTTCCATTGAGAAATATAACCAAAGACACCGGAAGGCCAGGAAGTCTTTCCGGCCCCGGTGAAAGACATAAGTGGGAGGACATTGAGATGTCAGTAGTAAAAGAGTTAATACGAACAGAGGAAAACGGTAAGATCAGCTTTGGAAATTATGAATTGGCGGCAAAATCCAAACTTTCCGACTTTGAGCATGACGGAGACATGTATAAAGTAAAGACATATAATGAAATTACAAAGCTGGAGCGCAACGGTATGTTTGTGTATGAGTCTGTTCCGGGGACTGCAGTTCTGGATCTTGATGTAGTGGAGGACGGCATGAGCTTTGTGGTGGAAGGCCCAAAGGATGCGCAGATTACCGTAGAACTGGAAGAAGATACAGAATATGCGATTACCATAGATGAAGTAAATGCAGGTCAGATGAAGACGAATCTGGGCGGCAAGCTGTCCTTCAGTGTTGAGCTTGAGCAGTCCGAGCAGGTATCTGTAAATATTAAGAAGCTGTAAGCAAGGATGCAGCCGGGCAGGCAGTGGTTTAGCTAAAAGCAGCGGGTCGGAGTGTGGTGCTCCGGCCCGTTTTATCTTTGCAAAGGAAAGGACAAACATATGGCAAAGGCGAAAAAGACAGTATTTTTCTGTCAGAACTGTGGATATGAATCTGCAAAATGGATGGGGCAGTGTCCCGGATGCCGGGAGTGGAATTCATTTGTGGAGGAGACTGTTTCCCAGGGTGCCAAAAAAGGCCCAGGACAGGCAGCAGGAAGTGCAGCGGGCGGCCGTGCAGGCAAACCTATGATGCTCTCTCAAATAGATATCAGGGAGGATAACCGGATCAAGACCAGTATGGAGGAATTAGACCGGGTCCTGGGCGGCGGTGTGGTCCAGGGCTCCATGGTGCTGGTCGGGGGTGATCCCGGGATTGGAAAATCCACCCTTCTTCTGCAGGTATGTAAACTGCTTTCTGATGCAGGCCATAAAATCCTATATATATCAGGAGAGGAATCCCTGCAGCAGATTAAAATGCGGGCGCAGCGTATCGGGGAGTTCAATGAAAATCTGCGCCTTCTCTGCGAGACGAACCTGGAGATCATCAGCACAACAATAGAAAATGAAAAGCCGGAGGCGGTCATTATCGACTCTATCCAGACCATGTATAATGAGGAAGTGTCCTCAGCACCGGGCAGTGTTTCCCAGGTCCGGGAATCCACAGGTATCTTGATGAAGATCGCAAAAGGAATGGGAATATCGGTCTTCATTGTGGGCCATGTGACCAAGGATGGAAGTGTGGCAGGCCCCCGTGTACTGGAACATATGGTGGATACGGTACTGTATTTTGAGGGGGACAGACATGCGTCCTACAGAATCCTCAGAAGTGTGAAGAACCGTTTTGGCTCCACCAATGAGATCGGTGTATTTGAGATGCAGGAGTGCGGGCTTGTGGAGGTGAAAAACCCCTCCCAGGTTATGTTAAACGGCCGCCCCACGGATGCGTCAGGGACTGTGGTGGTGTGTTCATTAGAGGGGACACGCCCGATTTTGATTGAAATCCAGGCTTTGGTCACAAAGACAAATTTTGGTTTGCCGAGGAGAACCTCTGTCGGTATTGATTATAACCGGGTTAATTTACTTATGGCAGTTTTGGAAAAGCGTGCAGGCCTGGCACTGGGAAACTGTGATGCGTACGTCAACCTTGCGGGCGGTATGAAGCTGGGGGAACCGGCTATTGATCTGGGCATTGTAGCTGCCATTATATCCAGCTATAGGAATAGAACCGTGGACCCGGATACCCTGATTTTTGGTGAAGTGGGTCTGTCCGGCGAAGTGCGGGGAGTCAGTCAGGCACAGCAGAGGGTGAAAGAGGCGGAAAAAATGGGATTTACAACCTGCATAATGCCTAAAGCAAACCTGGAAGGATTGCAGGGAAAATTTAAAATCGCTTTGATCGGAGTGGGTAATATTAAAGATGTGATGGGATATATATGATATTGAGTAACGGTTCAGTGCCCTCACAGTTACAGGCAAAAATCTATGCAAAATCGCCTTTGGCGATGGGATTTTAGCTTGGTCGTGGTACACCTTCTTACGGTCAGCGCAGTGAATGCACAGACCTGCTGAATAGTTACGATATTGAAACACAAAAGCCGGTAAATATCCTGGCCATACAAAGAGCTTGCCATTTGCGAAAGGCATTTAGTGGAAAAAAGTCGTTTGTCAGCCGAAAGGCATATGGCAAGCGGCGTTTTTTTAGTTAGAGACCTAAACGGGCAAAGGACGGCAGCAGGTGACAGACTTAAAGGTTTGCTTCCGCAAGCCAGGTGTTTGGTGATGTAGGGAAGGGTATGTAATGCTGGTCATCATCCGCAGCTAAAGCATAAAATTGAAACGATTGCAGTAAAATGGATTGTTTATATAGATGTTGACAGGAACATGAGTGTAAGATATAATGTAAATAAGTTTATTGTAAATTGATTTATTATAAATGTATTTACTGTATTATGTGAGGAGATAGATATGCCAAGCAGTCCAAAGATACCAAAAGAAATGATTTTAAATGCAGCACTGACGATGCTGATTCGTGACGGATATTCTGCCTTAAATATTAAAGCGCTGGCGGAGGAGTTACACTGTTCCACGCAGCCGATTTCCCGGCACTTTGGAAATATGGAGGGATTCCGAAAGGAATTGGCGGATTTCGCTTTGTCTTACGCATTTGAAAAACTGACCCCTTCTGCGCCTGATGGCAGGGAAGCTTTTAAAGAAATGGGCAGGGCATATATAGAGATTGCTTTTGATGAGCCTAATTTATTTAAGTTTCTATTCATGGGAGACCACAGTGGGTACCAGATGGGAGGGCTGGAAGCGCTGACAATGGACCCGGATAATCGTGCTATTATTGATAAGCTGGCTGATAATTTTAATATTGATAAAGAGTGTGCAGGTCTGTATCTGCAGAATCTTATTGTATACACGCACGGTT
>ENA-UAPG01000024-UAPG01000024.1-human-gut-metagenome-genome-assembly--contig:-NODE-24-length-34627-cov-10.976368_pt1 | contig 34627 bp, 25 predicted proteins | sample MGYA00243478_ERZ654573 | MGnify/ENA primary metagenome ERZ654573 (study PRJEB26926, sample SAMN06164711) | human gut metagenome | biome: ENVO:00009003; feature: ENVO:2100002; material: ENVO:00002003... | reverse complement strand
TTATATACATTGAGTGGAAAGTCCTGACTTGCTGTAGGACCATATTGTTTTACACAGTCCTGATAGGTTTCCAATGCTGCCTGAATCTTGTCCGGTGTTACAGCTCCGGCGGAAACCGCCTGTTTTTCCTTGATTATTTCTATGGCTTTTTTCCCGGTTATGGTTACCTGCTCACCATTTTTGTCCATGTAGGAATACTGCATAAAACTCATTGGAAAATAGGCCATGACAAAAGATAATAAAAACGCGGCTGCCAGAAGGAACCATACAGCCCGGGTCTTCATAACCCTTTTACATTCTGCTTTCAACAGACGCATTTACTCCGCCTCCTTTTCAAATCTGTCTTCCGGAAACAGCCAGAGGTACAGATCCTCCAGCCTTGGCACTTCTTTTTTGGAATCCGCGATCCCCGGGTCCTTCGACAAATATCGAATAGAGACCATTCCGTTCTCCTCATTCTTCAGATTTACCACCTGCAGCTTCCTCTCATACTCCGCAAGCTGCTCTATGGGTATGAAACCGGTCCAGACCTTGCCCTCCACCATGGTCACCAACTCCTCTGTGGTACCGGAAGCCAGTATCCTGCCATCTTTCATCACCGCGTTGCACGTAGCAATATATTCCACATCTGAGACAATATGGGTCGATATGAGGACAATCCTGTCATGGGAGGCAAATTCCGAGAGCAGATTGCGGAATCGGACACGTTCCCCCGGATCGAGGCCGCTTGTGGGTTCATCCAGGATCAGTACCTCCGGCTCATTGAGCAGGGCCTGGGCGATCCCCACCCTGCGCTTCATTCCGCCTGAAAGCTTTATGATCTTTTTCTTTCTCACTTCCACAAGTGACATGTTCTCCAGAAGTTCTCCTATCCTTCTTTTGCTTTCCCTTTTGTCCAGTCCCTTCAGCACTGCCATATACTCAAGATAATCCTGAACCGTAAATTCAGGATAAAACCCAAACTCCTGAGGCAGGTAGCCGAAGATATCCCTGTATTTCTCCCCCAGCACCTGAATGGAGATGCCGTCATAGAGAACCTTGCCCTCAGTGGGTTTCAGGATTCCGGCCACCATCCGCATAAGCGTAGTCTTTCCCGCCCCGTTGGCCCCCAGAAGTCCCCAGACTCCGGGTGTCAGCTTTAGGCTGACTTGACTGACTGCTGCCTTGTCTTTATATTTTTTCGATATCTGATCAATTGTCAGCTCCATCTTATTCCTCCTTATATCCATGTATCCACTGCTGTCTCTCTTCTTTCCACTTTGTTAAGCTGGATCACGTCCCACAGCACTGCCCCTGCGCAGACAAGCGCCCACCCGGCCCGGAAAGACTGCTCATAAAAACCGTAATAAAAATAATACATCAGCAAAAGGATCACCACAGCTCCCATCCCTGCGGCAAGGCAGGTTATGAGCACGTATTTGATCTGCACATGCGCGGCAATGGTTATATAAATACTCCCCAGTATGAGAAACGGCACCAGTAGGTATAATACCGCAACCCCCGGATTTCCTCCCATGCCCCCCACCGTAAGGAAAAACAGCAGTGTCAGCATCAGAAAATCCCCTGCTCCGATCATTACCAACCGGGCGATCAGCAGGCGGTTTGAAGAGAACCGGGAAACCTGTTCTGTCTCTGCCATCTGATAGCGCCTGGACCTGGCCAGTATAGGCAGAGTGGGAAAGAGCAGAAGAACACTTCCAAAACATAGCAGCACCGGAAGATGCCGGCCCCACAAATACCCAATATCACCGGCGCAAACCGTATAGATCAAGAAATACATGACAGCCAGAGAGGCTGCCTGCATACTCCATATTTTCCAGCCTAAAAATCTGGCCTGGCTTGTCATAAACTGCCAAAAAGAAATCCTCTTTTTCCCGGAAGCGGTGCGGTATGCCTGTCTGGCTGCCAGCATCACAGCCTCTCTTCCTCTCTCTTCCGTATCCGGTTCTGTCTTTTCATGCATGCATTGCAAAAGCTTTTTTTCTATCTCAGATCTCCTCATGCAGAATCCCTCCTTTCCCCAGTTCTTTTTTCATCCGCTTCAGTGCTGCCCGCAGTCTGGACTGTACGGTCCTTTGCGGCAGATTCAAGATTTGTCCGATTTCCCTCAGTGTCAGGTCATGGGCAAACCGCAGGTATATGATCTCTCTCTGCTCTTTGGGCAGTTCTTTGATGAGCAGCATAAAGTCCATCTCTGTCTCAGCTCTCTTAAATCCTTGTTCCAGGCATTCAAGCGTATCCGGTATCTGTTCCTCCTGATGTTTCTTTCTCCACATATCCACACACGTATTGGCTGCCACCTGGTATAAAAAAGCACGGAATTTTCCCTTGTGTATATATCTGTCAAGATACCGCACGGTCTTTAAAAAAGTCTCTTGTACGGCATCCTCCGCGGTCTGCCTATCCGCTGTGTGGCAGATACAGTACCGCAGAATATCGCTATAGTACAGGGATATCAGCTCATCCAGGGCGCTCATATCTCCATGTTCCAGTTTTTTGATCAGTTTATCTTCACGCGTCAAGATTTTCCTCCTACAGGGCGTCCCCTATATAACAAAACGTATCCAAACATGGAAAATGATTTAATTATTTCATTTTATCAAAAAAAGTCATAAAAAAATACCGGTCTGCATAGTATCCTGCAGACCAGCACTCTTTTATAACTGTTTTCTAATTATGATTCTTTTTTCTTTTTTGCTGCTACGGCGGCTATCACTACCGCTGCCGCTCCAACACCCAGAACAGGGAATAAAATGTTGGTATCATCCCCGGTCTTTGCTGATTTGGAGGTTGTTGTGCCGTTTCCGGATTTTTTGGCTGGGGATTTGGTGGGTGTGGTTCCCTTATTGCCGTTTCCGTCGTTCTTGTCACCGCCCTGGCTGCCGTCATCCCCGCCCGGATTTTTGTTATCATCTTCGCCCGGTTTGTTGTCATCTCCGCCCGGCTTATTGTCGTCTCCGCCCGGATTGGGATCTTCACCCTTTGCTTCCACAGTAATAGAGGCAGTATGCGTTTCATTGTTCCCTATATTACCGCTGTCTCCGGCCAGTTCCTCAATATCTACCTGAATGTCCGCTGTATCCCCGGCTTTCACGCCGTCTGCCAACCGGAATGTCATATCAAGGAGACTGCCGTCCTCTGCAAGTGGTGTTGAAGAAGCGAATGCTGCTACGATCTCTCCTTCCTCCTTATTCCCTGTCAGACAGTCATTGACTTCACACAGGGCCCCGGACAGCGCACCTCCGGCGCTGTCCGCAGTGAGGACAAGTTTGGATGCATCGTAATGGATACGAATTTTTCCGTTGGTCACTTCCTGGGCGTTTGTGATCTCACAAGCCACCTGAACCTGGCTGCCCTCCTGAGCCTTACCCGGGTTTAATGCGATTTCTGTTCCACCTGCGGCCCAGACAGGCATTGCCTGTACAAACAGAAGTGCACTCATACATAACATTGCTATTTTCCTGGTTCTCTTTTTCATATAGGTTACCTGCCTGTTCTCCTGGATTTTCCTTTAAAATCAGAATGTAGTAATTTTCTCTGCTGACAACTGCAGGATTCTGGTGGCATCTGTTGTGTTGGTTTCATTATCTACATTCACATCACCAATCAGAATCTGCTCTTCTGTCAGTTCTTTGAGACCTACGCTGTACTGCAGGAGCAGTGCACTGTCTGCTGCATTTACAACACCGTTCAGATCCACGTCACCGAGAAGTCTTACCTCTTCCACTTCTTTTGTAAGTTCTGCTACTGCTGCATTGATCTCATCCTGAACTGCCTCCGGATCGTCATAGACTATCTGGGCTTTGTCAAGAGCTTCCTTCAGGCCTTCAATGCTTCCTGCCAGATATCTGCCTGAATTATTTAAAATTTCCTGTGCTTTTGCCATAACGGTTTCCAGTGCTGCCTTGTTGCCTTTGAAGACAAGCCCTGTAATGGCTTCTTCCAGTGCCTGACGGGCTTCTCTGGCTTCCTGCCCTGTCAGTTCTGTATTAGCTGCTGTCTCTTTTGCTGCTTTGAGCTGGTTCTGAAGTCGCTCTACAGATTCGGCTGTGTACTTGCCGCTATCCTGAAGGATGGTCTCTGCCTGCGCAATGATCGCATGCAGACGGGCAAAGTCTTTATCTAACATCTGAGATACTGCAGTGAGCAGATTTGTTGTTGCCTCATTGACTGCCTGCTGTCCTGCCTCTACCTCGTCTTCGCCGTATACGGTGTCAAATACAGTTTTAGCTGCCTCTAATGCATCTTTAACTGCCTGAACACTGCCTTCTGTATAACGCTCTTCTGTCACAGGATCTGCAAGGATAGCTTCTGCTCCCTGGATTGCAGCTTCCAGACCGAATTTCTGTACGCCCGGTTTCAGTGCTGTGATCGCATTGATCAGTTTTGAGAATGCATCATCAATCTGACCCTGTGTTGTTTCCGGGTTTGTCAGAAGACCATTTGCCTCATTCAGAGCCTCTTCCACTGCTGCCCAGCTCTCCGGTGAGAAGGACTGGCTGCCGTTTGCAAGATTCTCTGCCATGGTGATAGCTAATTCCAGACCCTTGGTGTCTACCGTTAAGCTGACCTGGACGGTGAAGGATGCAGTCATAGCTGTTTCACCCTCTGTATAAGTCACTGTTATTTCTTTTGGTCCAATCACACTGGAATCAAATCCTGTGATGGTATACTCCTCTGCTGTCAGTTCTCTTGTAGTTCCGTCGTTGTATACAGCCTCCACTACGATTCCTTCTGCACTGAACTCTTCGCCTAACAGATACTCTGTCTTGGCATTTTCTGTGTTGATCGTGATGCTTTCCAATGCGATCTTAACCAGAACATCTTTCGCATTACCAAGAGCTACGATCGCGTCGGTAATCTCTTTCTGAGATGTAGCGTTTTCCAAAACCGCCTCTGCCGATGCAATTGCATCCACGAATTTCTGGTAGCTTTCCGGTGTATAACCGTCTTCTCCAATTCCCTTCATCTCCTGAATCAGGGCTTCCAGGCCGGATGTCTCAAGTTTCTTGAAGGTTACTTCCAGCGTGTGGTCTTCAATCACATATTCAAATGTAACTTTATTATTTTCCACTGCTGCCGGTTTGCCGTCAACAAGCACTTCATCAATCATATAACCTTTATTCGGTTTGATCACAAATGTTTTGTTTGTTTCACGGTCTACCGATACATCACCTGTCTGGCTGACGGTTCCGTTTTCACCTGCTGTGACACTGATGGTGTGTGATGGAACTTCATCGCCGTAGTATACTTCTTTTACAGTCATGTTGTGTAAATTTCTTCTGCTCTGCAGTGTATACTGTCCGGGTTCTGTGCTGTAAGGAACATTGGATGCACTTCCTAATTCAGTTCCGTCATACCACAGAGTCAGGTCATATAAGCCTGCTGCTCTGCTGGCACTCGGTACAAATTTGAATATGATCTCATGCTCTTCATTTGGGGTAAGCGCATGACCATAGGTAAAGTTACCCCAGCCACCGTCTGCCGTTTTATCATAGAACCAGTTTCCGCCGCCTGCATCATATCCGAACATGATACCGTTTCCAACCGTAAACAATGTCTGGTCTGCAACACTGTCTGTAGTAAAGCGGATACGGAATATACCCTGATTGATAGCGGCAGCATTCATATCCTTAGCAACTCCGTTGCCTCTGATAGATAATAACATACCTTCATCCGTAAGCTGTCCGGAAGCATTTGCATATTCAAAATTTGCTTCATCTGCTGCTGCAAAGTCCTGATAATAAGTATCATATTCTGCAACGTTGACCGCTTCGGTAAATGCCTTCATAGCTGCTTCCAGCTTCACATATGCAGCTTCATACTCAGAAGCTTCTTTTCCTTCCGGAACTGCTTTCGCTTCCTCAATAGCCGCTTTGAATGTATCGACTGCTTCCTGGGTGTATTCACCCGGTTTCGGTCCCACTACTGCTGCATTCATCTGTGCTTCTGCATCCTGGATCAAAGCGCCTAAATCTTCATATGTGAAGTTATTCGGTACATATGTGAGCACTTTTTCCAGTGCTGTCACATGGCCTTCCGCATTGCTGAAGGATACATTGACAGTTACCGGTTTCCTTGTTGCTCCCTCTTCTGCCGTAAAGGTTACATTCATCAGTTCCGCAGCCTTCTTGAATGCATCCTGTTTCTTGATTCCATAAGAGAAACGAACCGTCTTGGTTCCGTCCTCATTATCTGTTACCGTTGGTTCTACTGTCTTCAGAAGTGCCTCTTCATTTACTGCGGCACTATCTGTATTTAAGGTAATCTGAGCCGGATCATAAGTATATTCCACAACTGCATTTCTGTACTTGTTGAAAATATTCTCCAGACCTACATTTACCTGATAGTTATGGTTTCCTTTGTCCTCTGTACTTACTGTTGCTGCCGGGCTTCCCGTGATCTCCTCACCGTATACACCCAGCTCTGTCATGGACATTCCCCATTGATTGGCATTATTAATGGAGACAACCGCTACATACTGAGCTTCTGCCGGATCAAATTTCACCAGATTCAGTCCCGGATAAGCGCTGTTTACTGTCTTGACCGTATTCCATGTCTCTCCGTCTGCAGAGACCTGAACCTCATAATCTGTGGCATAAGCGCCTGGTGTCCAGTCAACCGCAACAGTATCTACCATATATTTCTTTTCCAGATCAACGCTGATCCACTGGTTGTTGCCCTGTCCGCTGCTGTAACGTGTGGACTGGCTGCCGTCAACTGCGTATTTTGCTGCCATGGAGTCTGCTTCCTGGCCGCTTGCGTCTGCCGCTTTGTTCAGTGCCAGGTTCTCGCCAGTGATCTCCTGATAAGGCTCAACGATAACTGCATTGACAATGGCTTTTCCTTCGGCTGCTTTCAGTCCGATATCGATCAGACCGTCCTGTGCCTCCGCTGCAACCGTGATATCGTATGCTTTATTCTGTTCCGGAATGGTAAAACCTTCTTCCACTACAGAACCGTTGACACTCACATCAAATGTTCCAGGTGTAAAATCATCTGCACTTGTATCATTAAAGTACAGTTTTACCCTGTAGATTCCAGGTGCCACTTTGAATTTGTATCCGAAGTCTTCACCTGCACGTCCGCTCTTCAGTGCGGTTCCAAGACCTGCATCGGGTACAGGTTTATTACCGGCAAGCTTGCTGTTGATCTCCTCTGTTGAGGTGGAACCATTTGCGTACCAGCCGCTTCCTGTTGCTTCAAATTCTGCATCCTCAAACAGTCCGTCATGGTTGCCCATATTGGATGTATCGGAGTTACCTGCATCCAGCCTCATATTCACTTCTGACATAACAGCCATATCTGCTGCGATACCATTCAGGATCGGATCTGTCATGGTTCCGGCTTCTTCACTGTATGCACTCTGGAGTTTCACAGTGATGACACCGCCTGCAGGATACACAGAACCGATTTCAATCACATCTGTGTCACCGGACAAGGTGTATCTCTCTTTCACTACCTCACCGTTTACCAGAACGTCAAAAGTACGCCCGGTTGTATCTTCCATCTCAGAAACATAGAGTTTCAGATTGTGGGAAGAATCTGATGCGTAAACCTTATATTCAATTGTATCTGCAGTAACGCCTGTAGCATATACGCCGCTGCCGCTGCCGGTCAGTTTGGTATACTCCTCAACATAACCGGATAATTTTTTATTTGCATCATAAGCCCGGTCAGCGCTGAATCCGTCAATGGCATCTCCGCCTACATTATAGGATTTGGAATGCTCCTGAAGGACAAACTGCCAGTCTGTACCTGCTGTGCCCAGAGAAAGTGTCCCGTCATCATTGCAGACAAGGAAGTTATCCCCGGATTTCAACTGATGAAGGCCGTTCTTTTTGTCAACGGCGGTCCAAACAGTGGAATCTTTTTCGGACAGAACTGCGCTGTCACCATCCGTATTTAAGTATAAGTACGCATTGCTCTCTGTATCCCAGATCTTAACCTTATATCCGTCGCCCGCGTTCTCCATGACAAACTGGCTGCCTGAAGCGTTGACTTCCAGGCCATTTTCTCCGCTTGCAAGATATTCTCCGCATTCCGGATCATATACTTTATATCCCGCATTGCTCTCAAGTGCAAAGTCTGCACCCTGAACGCCTGTCATTTCCATAATACCGATATCAGGTGCGCCGTCATAGAGGGCATTTCCAAAGAAGTCGGTCTTTGCATTTCTGTCTGAAGTGTAATCCCAGAGTCCTTTGTTTTCCGGGCTGGTTGCCGGAACTACATTGACATACACACCATTGCCGATAGCAGGTGAACCTTCCTTCAGCGCGTAGGCTTTCAGGGATTCCCAATCGGATGTGGCTGTCATACCATCCTCACTGATCGCAGCACTCTGGCCGCCGCCCGCATTTTCAAAGAGCGGGTCTGCCTGGATCGCATTAGGGATTTCACCGGGATCATGAATGCCGCTGGCTTCATATACCAGGTTTCCTGCCTGCTGCAGATAAGATTTTTCCCAGCTTTCGGCCGTTGTCTCCGCACTGCCCCATCTACTGGTCACTTCTTTATTATAGTTATAGTAAATGTTGTTGTACATATGCCAGTTGTAAGCACTTCCCATGGCGGAACCGCCGCCGTTGCTGTGGTTAAATACCCAGTTGGCGCCATCGTAATAGAATACATTATTGTAAATGTAACTTTCCGAATTGGTATTTCCTGCACCGTGACGCCATGCAAGACCGTCATTCTGGCTTACATTATAGCGGATTACGTCTGTATTGTTATTACCCATCATAAGCATAAAGCCCATAGGTGTATCATGGCTGTAATTGTACTCAAAAATGCTGCCTGCACACCAGTAATCACTGTCGTAAGAACAGCCGTCCTGGTTGTAGGCCGGTCCGTCAAAGCTCTCATTATAGCGGAATAAGGTGTCAAAAGAGTTCCATGCCCAGATACCTGCATTGGCTCCTTTTGCACGCATAGCCTGTCCGTTTACCACGTTGTGCTCAACTACTGCGCCCTGTGATTCACAGACCAGGATACCGTCACCGCCGATATCACTCAGATAGTTTCCGACAATGTGGAGACCTCTCTGTGCCTGGTCTTTATAGCGGATATTATCATGACGTACACCGTCATTGGCCGAGTTGTTATCCGCATCATTATTGGGGTCATATCCGGCTTTATCCGGGTCATTGTTCCTGAACTGATCCAGGTCGGAAAGACGGATAGCCTTGATTCCTGTACGGTCACACTGGTCAATTCTGTTGTTTTGGATCGTTACGCCGTTGAAATAAGGGAAAACTCCCGCTTTTGAGCTGAAGATAACCTCAATACCGATACCGCCGTCAACTTTGTTTACACCGCGGTTTTCATTTCCGTCTACATCATGTACATAACAGCCATCAATAACCACGGTGTTGTACTCTCTGTCACCTTCTAATGTTTTGTTAACAGTTTCCCGCTCATCAATGGTAACGTGAATACCCAGACGTCTGGGAATTACATCGTCGCTTCCGGAATTCAGGTTGTTTGAATCTCCTGCATCGCTTGTCTCATTGAAAGCGTCATCATTTGTGACTTCCAGTCCCGTTACATATGTATACTCCATATTCTGAATCAGGACTGCCTCTTTGTAGCCTGCATATTCAGGTGTTCCGTCCGCATTGGTGCCGCCGGTCCTTCTGAATCCTCCTGCATTGATAACAGGCATGCTTCCCTCGCCATATGTATTGATCACAATTGGCTTATCCTCGGTTCCCGTTCCTTTCGGTGCAAGCTGCTGGTTGTCAAAAATGCTGCCCTTTTTCAGGCTGATGCCGTCTCCGGGCTGCAGTTCGATGGTGTTTACCTTAGCCAGAGTCTTAAATGGATTTGCCTCCGACCCATCACCGCTTTCATCATTGCCGCCTTCACTGTCCACGTGGTAAACGGTTCCTGTGATCTCAGGAATTGTCTCTGTGACTGCCTCAGGTATGCTTCCCTGGTCCTCTACGGCCGCTTGTATATAGACCGGGAAATTAACTGAAGTGCAGACAAGAGCCGTAGCCAGTGTAGCACCAAACGCCCTGTTCCATCGCTTCCATGATTTCATACATTGCTCTCCTTCCAAAAGAATATTTACGCAATGAGCTTCAACACGCTGCGCTGATCAGCTTCCGTCATTTTGACAGGTGTTGCATTGCCGTGTCTTCTATTATAGTCCACATATGAACATAAATTTTTACGATTTCTACTTGTTTTTCGTCATTTTCGACCATTTATAATTCAAAAGGATACAATAATGCAAAAAAATTGTATGATTAAGCAAATCTAACAGCGGTCATCCGGCTTTTCTTGTTGATTCTGCAATAAAAAAAGACATCCTGCATACCTTTTTTATTGGGTATGTGAATGTCTTTTTTCCTATTATACATATTCTATTTTGTTACTATTCACGGCTGCTATCCTGCGAGGTGTTTTTATGCACTTGCGCATAAAATCCTGAGGCAGCCAGCGCGATTTGGGGCAGAATGCTCTATCTCTGTGCATCGCGAAGCGTGTTACTGTTTACAAAACTGCGTTTTTTGCAGGGCTGTGAAGAGTAGCTCTATCTTTTATTTCCCTTCCAAAGCATCCTTGACAGCCTGTACCAATGCCTTCTCACTGGGTATTTCCACTTTGGCGGCCTTAGCCATCTCTTGTAAATGCTCCTCATACTTATGATCCAGAACAAGGTTTTTGGCATATGTCTCCACTGTATCATACTCCTCATTGTTGAAATAGTCCGGGTCTGCATCGTAAGCTGCCCTTGCCTCCTCATCCGATGCTGTGAGCACTTCTTTCTTTATCAGTTCTCTTTTATTCTGCAGGGAGAGATTTTCATTGAAATAATCATAGAACTGGTCTGCTGTGTACTGGGTCATTCCAAACACAGTCTCATTCTTTCCCTTTTTCTCCTCTCTGTCCTTATTTTCTTTTTCCATAGCCTCCATCAGGGAAGGATAGTCAATTGCATCAGTAAGGCCGTTGTCCATAGCCTCCTTCTGCATGGTTTTCACTTCTTTTAACTCATCTACCACTGCGTCAGCCAAGTGTTCATACCCGGTCTTTCCTTCCGCCTCTGTTTCCCAGGTGAAGTCCGAAATATCAATTCCTGCCTTAGCCGCTATCTTTTCCCTCTGATGCAATTTGATCTTGCTGACAACACAAGCTGCTTCTTCCTTGTAAACCGGCTGCCCGTCAACGGAAAACACCGCTTTCTCTGTCCGGCTCTTCATAAAAAATATGACTGCTGCCGCCGCTGCCACGGCTATGACCGCCAGAAGAAGCCATATCCGTTTCTTTGATGAATTTCCGTTGTCTTTCTGCATTTTACCCATTTTCTATCTCCTGTGTTTTTATTAGCCAATCAATTGAAGACCTTCATTCTCCCCGGAGGCATCCAGCAGGACCCGCCATATCCGCAGAAAATAATCCTGCGCCTGCTCCCGGTTCTCCACCTCTATCTCCATCTCTTCCTTTTCTGTCAGACAGTCATACAATGCATCCAGATTACTCCCGCAGTAATCCGGAAGTCCTAATTTTTCCTTCAGATATCTGTGCGCCTTCTCCTTCTCGTCCATGCATAATGCGTCCAGGACTACCTTCATAAATTCTCCTCCCCGTATAAAAGCTCAAAGGTCTCGTAGTGGTCCTCTGTATAGTACACGAGGCCGTCATCTGAATAGACGATCCTTTTTGCTCCCCGGTAACTTCCGTCGCTGTCAATATCGCATTCGTAATACTGCCGCCCCTCTTTTTCCGGCAGGTTTCCCTCATAGTTGCCGAACCGGTCTCCCCCGATACACTTACCCGGTGCTGCCTCAGCCAGATTTCCTTTGCTGCTGACCCATCCGGCCTTCTTTGCTTCCTTTTTCGTGATAAAGTTATCCGGTAGATGTCCAAATTGGTGAATGTAGGCAGCCACATCCTCTTTTGAGGTATAGCTTCCCGATTCTTCAAGGGAAGCGGCTGCCTGCCGGGTGTCTTTGTCCGCCCCGCCTGTCATACTGTCTGTGGTGCTGCTGCATCCCGTCAGAAAGCAGAGCAGCAGCACCAGAACGCTGCAGATATATTTTAACTTATGTTTCCAATTCTGAATCATGCCTTGTGCCTCTCTTATAGTTTAAGTATATTTCTGATGCCATATGCAACGCCGCAGGCTTCATTGGACAGGGTAATGTGATCCGCGGCTTCTTTACATTTCGGGGATGCGTTCTCCACTGCAATCCCGATTCCCGCGAATGCCAGCAGCTCGGCATCGTTATCCCCATCCCCGAAAGCCGCAAGTTCTTCCCGCCGCAGTCCAAGGTGCTCCAGCAAAAAGGCAGCTCCCGTATGCTTTCCTGCATCTTTATAGGAAATCTCCAAAAGCTGCGGGACGGATGACGTGATATACACATCCTCTGCCTCCGCGTCCAGCATCTGCCACAGCCGGGACTTCAGTTCCGGATCACTTATGATCACGTCCATGCCATCCAGAACAGACCCATGGGCACAGATAAAATCCCCAATATCTCCCACTGGTTTTCTGGTTCCCCGGATATAGGGGACTGCCCTGATATCGGCACCAAACTGTATGGGATCCTCCACATACGCCCTGGGTGCATATGCCTCCCCATCCACAAAGGCCTCAAAGGTCACAGGAAAATCCTTCGTCAGGTCCAGGATCTGATGCACGGAGTCCTCTGTCATCTTATACTGTTTCAGACACTTTCCTGTGGAAAGATCATATACAGCCGCCCCGTTTGATGTGATGGCATACCGGATCCCCTTCATTTTTCTGATGGCTTCTGGCAAAGTGGAGAGGGCTCTTCCGCTGGCTGCCACCACCTGCACGCCCTTTTCCATGATCTCCTCCAGCACCAGCCTGTTTTCCTCCGGCAGATATCCATCCCCGTCCAGTGTTGTCCTGTCAAGGTCAAGAGCAATACATCTGATCTCCATAAAAACTCCCTCCCGCCGTTATTTTTCGGGCTTCGGATACTTCACCGCATTTTTTATCATCTTATCGCGGATGATCTCATCAATATCAAAAGAATACATCTCGGCAAAGCGCAGTGAAAAAATCAGCGTATCTGCCAGCTCCTCCCCAATGCGTTCCCTCTTTTTCTCATCTTTCATCATTTCCTTCATCTGGTCATTGGATTTAAACCGGAACAGATCCAGCAGTTCATTGGCCTCTGTGGAGATGCCGATGGACAAATCCTTGGGATTATGGGATTTATTCCAGTGCCTCTCTTCGCAAAAATCAAATACCCTCATTTTTAAGTCTTTCACGGTTGTATTGTTATCCATATCATCTGTCTCCTTATGTTTTTCCTTATGGTATACCTCAGTTCAAGGAATACTGCTTCATGATTCCCTTTCCGCTGTTTTTCGCATCGTAAAGCGCATAATCAGCCGCCTTCAGAAGTGTCTGGAATTCATTCAGACCGCCGCCGTACCAGGCCAGTCCGGAAGATATCTCCAGTGCCTTCCTGCTCTTATCCGGAAACAGCACGGGGTTTTGCTGGAGCCGGCTGTAGAATTCTTCCATATCATTGGCAATCTCCTGCCTCGTCTTATAATGGTGGAGAAACAGGCAGAATTCATCTCCGGAACGTCTGGCCGCAATTCCCCTGCCGCCATTGAACTCTGACAAAAATCCGGCACAGGCACGCAGATATTCGTCCCCCCAGTCATGGCCGAAACGGTCATTGATCCCCTTAAAGCTGTCAAGGTCCAGCATGATCATGGCACATTCGCCAGTGTCCCTCTCCTCCAGAATATGCTCCACTTCTTTTCTGAAAGTGTCCAGATTGCAGAGGCCGGTAAGAGAATCATAATCCCGCTCGTGTTCCAGCCTTTTCTTTTCCTGCATCTCCCCTGTCACATCCGATATAATGCCAAAGGTACCGCCATTCTCTGTGGTTGTGAATATACGCACCCATTTCTCGGGATTTTCTCTTATTTTGAACTCATTCTCTCTCTTATCACAGGCAGCTTTCAGGGTATCCCCAAGCATTTTCTGGAATATGTTCCTGTCACGGCAGGCCTGGCTCATTTCTTCCTCTGTCCAGTCCAGCACAAGCCGGATGCGTTCGGTTGCCATAACCTTCTCACTGTCCTGATTGAACTCAAACACACCGATAGGCAGATCCAAAGTATCAATGACTTTGGAAATTTTAACGGTTGCATCCAGGATTCCCTGGACCATCTTATTGATGCCCTGGCTCAACTGTCTGAATTCGGGATTGCTGTCCACCTTCACCACAGTATCCAGATTGCCGTCTGTGATCCCCTTCAAGTCATCCATTATGGTGTGGACCCCGTCCACGATCTGATGTTTCAGCAGACGGTTTATGACCAGGATCGCCACCAGATACACAAGGACCAGGTAGAAAAAAGTAAGGATGGTCTGTATATTCCGCTCCTCATAAAGCTCCGCCTCACTCTCCCCGGCTCCCAGTATCAGGCCGTCTTTTTCCCTGATGACGCAGAACATTTTCTCTCCGCCCTGCCGTATAAATCCGCCGTCGCTGCATCCGGCCATAACCTCCGGGGTAAGCCCCAGATCCTCCATGCTGCTGCCTGCCATATCCTGGTTCGAGTGGGCCAGCACCTCCCCGCTCTCTTTATCTATGGCAAAAAGAACACTCCCCGCATCCACCGGGACCCGGGAAAATATGTAATTAAGCTGATTTCTTTTCTGGGCATCCAGCATCCTGGTGGGTGCCATACCTACCTGCACGATACCTTTCTGATCCTGGCGTGCCACACCGATATACTGGAATACTTTCTGTTCATAACCATTGGGCCGTATTTCCTGTACCAGATAGGAGTCCGGGTCATCCAGGATACTGAGAAATTCTTTTGTCTGGTCCGTAGTATGAAAATCCATGCCAAAATACAGCGGAATACTGCCTGCAAAGAGAATCCCGTTTTCGTCGATCACATGCAGTTCATCCACATTAAGCAGCTCTGCTATCCGTTCCAGTTCCTGCTGGCTGTCCAGTACACTGGGATTCTGTTCTATAATATAGGCGAAGGCATAGGCTCTTGTCAAATAGTCTTCACTGAGGCTCTCCTTTAAGTTCCGCAGTTCCACCTCATTATTATCAATGGTCTGCGATATCTGTCCCAGCTTCAGCGCAGCGTTCTGTACCATCTGTTTTCTGGCATTTCGCCCCTGCAGCCCCCAATTCAGCGCTAAAATAGCCAGGAGCGCTACGGCCACAACGTAGCTGATATACCTGGTAAAAATTTTCTGCACAAAATTTCCCCTTTCCCACCATTTACGCCGCTGATGGCCAGCGGCCTCACGCTTTTTAGATATTATAGCATAGAAACGCACAAACCGCATGCCATTTCTGACATGCGGTAAATACTCTACATCTGTTTTATTACTGTTCACAAGCCAATTATTCGGAATTTTTCAACGGGCCTGCGGGTTTGTTCTGACTGCCTTGAGAAATATCTTATTAAAGAGGGCCAGTTCATCATACATGATTCCATGCCCGCTATTCTCCAAGGTCACAAGCTGGGAACAGGGAATTCCCTCCTTCTGGATGCGGGCCAGATCATTGGACACTACCACATCTTTCCCTCCGTGGATGATCCATGTGGGAACATGGACACAGGCCAGGTCACTGCGCCCATCCTCATCCCGGAGTGAGATCGCGGTTCTGACTGTAGCAATGCCGGAAGCTGAGAGCGATATATCCTGGAACCACTGTTTTACCGGTTCCCGGTGCGGTGTGGCAAAAAGCTGCTCATGGCTGAAGTTATAAGCTAACTGCGGTCTGTCCGTCTCAGCCAGGGAGATCAGGCCATCCACATATTTTCTGGTAAGTCCGTATGGATAGCCTTTCCGCTGTGTCCAGGATGGGGCAGCGGCGGCAAGAAGAATCAGCTTCTCCACTCCGTAGCCGCAAAACAGCCGCATATAACGCAGCACAATGGCTCCTCCCATGGAAAAACCTGTGAGAATGAATTTTTTCAATCCCATGGATTTCACCACATGATAAATATCTGCTGCCATCTGGTCGTATCCGTAACCGCAGGCCGGCGCGTCGGATTCACCAAACCCTCTCAGGTCAACCGCCACCACATGGTAACCGCACTTTGTCAGCAGTTCGATCTGGTACTCATAAATCTTATGTGAGAGAGGCCACCCGTGGACCAGAAACACGGTCTTGGAGCACTCCTTGTTGAACTCATAGACAGCGATCCTGGTGCCGTCGTTAGATCTTACATAGAACATAAAGGAAATCTACTTTTTTCTTTATTTATATGCACCGGACACGGCCTCTGTTCCGCTGTCCAATATCCCCTCCGAAATCCATATCTTTCTCAGATACAGACCCACGAAAATACTGGCAATGCCTGCTGTCATAAAGATCGCCCATTCCAGGCCTCTGGCCTGCTCAAACACAACACCGTACACAGCCTGCCCCAGAGGCTGGGAACAGGTGGCAATGGCCATAACCCAGGAGATCACTTTTCCGATCAAATGTCCCGGCGTTTTCATCTGCACAAAAGACATGGTCTGTACCGTAAATAGAGTTGCACACAGCATGATCAAAAATGCTCCCGCGGCCAGTACCAGGTATTTTCCCATATCGGGAGCCGATGAATACAGAACTCCGCCCATGGGGAACATGAGCAGGGCCACAGCCACGATTAGCTTCCAGGTATCTCCAATCTTGATCTTACCTCCGAGAATACCTGCGGAAATTCCCCCTGCAATTCCGCCGAAGGCCATGATCCCTGACAGATATCCGTACATCTGGTTCGGGTCAGCCTTTTGGAATTCAAGTACCTGGGTACAGAGGACCGGAAGCCCGATGATCAGCAGGGAGGATATGAATAAATTTACAAATGCTATAATAACCGTAACTTTGCCGATCACCTTCTGGCTCTTAGCAATAAAATGTACGCTCTCCTTTAAGTCTCCAAAAATGATACGGAAAGCGCCCATATCCGTCTCTCTTTTGGTAAATGGGATTCTGATAAAGATCTCCATCACAGCCGAGAGGAAGAAACACACCATACTGATGGCAAGCACCACGTGGATCCCCTTCATACTGTAAAAAATGCCGCCCAGCACAGGTCCTAAAAGTCCGGCCAGGGAAGATACTGTATTGATAACGGCATTGGCCTGCACCAGTTTCTCCTCAGGCACCAAAAACGGCATACTGGCCTGCACAGACGGCTGATAAAGACCGGAAATACTATAAAGCAGTATCAGTGCCACAAGGATCAGCGCCACAAGATTCACCTGCCCTGACAGCAGAAGAAACAGAAGGATGATTCCGGCAGTGGAAAAATCCAGCACCACCATGATGTTTCTTTTATTCACCCGGTCCGCGATCACACCTCCAAGGGGTGACATGATAAGCAGCGGCAAAAATGCCAGCGCTGACACCATCCCATACAGGGTAGGTGACTGGGAAATATTGAGCAGATGCAGAGGAAGGGCAAACCTGACCACCGCATTCCCGAACAGAGAGATGATCTGCCCGATAACTACCAGCATAAAATCTCTTGAAAAACCGTTTTTCTTCATATATTTATACCTCCATATTCTCTATTTTGTTTGTAAGCCCTACATAACATCCCAGACCTGCAGCCAGGGTAACCGTCATGATCCCAATCATGATCCACAGCCCGCTGTCCGCTCCCAGCATGAAAAGGTTTGTCACCGGGCATATGAGGATAACGGAAGTTACCACAGAAGCCACCAGTGACTTTTTCCAAAAACCAATACGCATGGAAATCTGTCCAATAGAGGCTGCCATCACGCCCAGTGCCACACCTGCTGCCAGCACCCTTCCCATCTCCGTCATACCAAAGGTTTCCGGCATGAAATGAAACAGGTTGGCCGCCATACCCACCACAAGAAAGCACAGTGTCTCACAGAGGAACGTAGCTGTAAATATAAACCCCCACAGCAGGGTACATTTTGCCTTCAGGACCGATTTTCTTTTTACCGGGTAAGAGAAGAGCAGAAGCGCATTTTTTCCTGTATATTCCGTCACCACCAGCCTGGCTGCCATAGCGCCGCCCAGGACCGCAAAGCAGGACATGATCAGTCCGGAAACGGGCAGCAGTACCCCTTTCCAGGTGGCAAACAGCAGCGCATCGTCTCTTGTCACACTTCCCTCCTCCAGTTTGGGAAGCAGCGGAAATGCAAAGGTCATGATAAGACAAAACACAGCGATACCCGCTGCTGCCAGCAGATAGCCCTTAAAGTCCGTTCTTCTTAATTCCAGCTTTATCAGCTTCATATCTGTTTCCTCCTCATAATGTCAATGACGTAATTTTCAAAATTTTCTCCGTATTGTTTTCTCATCAAAGACGGGGAGAATTCTTCCACAATCTTTCCCTGGGCCAGGATTCCCACTCTGTGGGCAAGCTGCTCCATTTCACTCAGGATATGACTGGAGACCAGGATCGCTGTACCTTTCTTTGCCAAAGCCAGCAGAATATCTCTCACTTCCTGTATTCCAACAGGGTCAAGACCATTGATCGGTTCGTCCAGCAGCAGACATTCCGGACTATGGAGCATTGCCCTGGCAATCCCCAGCCGCTGCTTCATGCCCATGGAAAATCTGGAGACCGGCTTTTTTCCTGTCCGCCCCAGCCCTACCTGCTCCAGGGCGCCGTTAATATCACTCTCCTGACCCATGTATGCCATATGGATCTCCAGATTCTCCCTGGCTGACAAGTGATCGTAAAATATGGGCGTCTCGATCAGAGTGCCTATCCTGCTCTGGATCTTCTCTCTGTACTCCCAGCTGTCTCTGCCTTCTATCCGCACTTCACCCTCGTCCGGCTGCTGAAAACCGCCGGTTATTTTCATCAGTGTGGTCTTTCCGGCTCCGTTGATTCCCAACAGGCCGTAAATTTCACCCTTCTGCAGATTCAAAGAGCAGCGCTCCAGCACACGCTGTCCCTGAAAACTCTTAGACACTTCCCTTATTTCTATTACTGCATCCATCGTTTCTCTCCTTTTGATACCGACCGTAGGTATGTATAATGATAAAAAAATAGGCTGCCGGTTCAGACAATGCTGCCGGGCAGCCTTATATTATTTATGTTCATTATAAATTTCTGTCAGTTCCTGCAGTCTGTTGATAGTTTTCTCATCCATAATGTCAAGACCAAGGGCCTCCAAAACCTCCTTAAAACAGAGGCATTTCCTGAGCGTCTCCTCAGGGGTGGAATCCATAGTCATTGGATTGATCCATACATTCCCAAGCAGAAGCAATACTTCCCCTAACTCTGCCGGATATTTTGTATGGATGCTGCCGTCCTTTATCCCCTCTTCCATGATCGGGGTTAGATATTGGGGAGCCGTGATATCAAGGGTTTCCCGCATTACCATGGACAATAGCTGCGGATTATCTCCAAGTCGGGGGGCGGAACGAAACATATCTTTCTGCTCCGGACGGTTGAGGGATTCAAAAAACAATTTTTTCAGCTTTTCTTTTCCTGTAAGCGTCTTATCGTCTCTTATCCGGCGCAGCAAAATTTCCGACCCTTCCGTCATGCGGTCTGTCACAGCAGAGAGGATTTCCTCTTTTGACTTAAAATGGTGATAAATAGCGCCTTTGCTGAGTCCCCCCAGATGATCAACGATATCTTGGATAGAAGTCCGCTCATACCCCTTTTCCACAAAAAGTCTGCCTGCCGTTTCCAGGATCAGATTCACTGTCTCCTCCGGATATTTATTCCGTGCCATATTGTACCTCCATATTTCTTTGGATTATATTTAAGTTAACATACCAACGGTATGTTTGTCAATAGCTTTTATTGTTGCTTTTTTCCACATGAGGAGTAAAATAGTAACCGTTCAGACAGGTCTGTGCATTTACTGCGCTGACCGTATGAAAAAGTAGTGCCAGCTTTATCCAGCCCATCGCGAAGCTTTCGGCCTAATCTTCTTACAAATGAAAATGGAGTGATACTGTCATGGATACAACAGAATCTAAAACCCTGATGACCTCAGGTCCCATATGGAAAAAAATCATAATGTTTGCACTCCCGCTGTTTCTGGGAAATCTTTTTCAGCAGCTCTATAACACTGCGGATTCCCTGATCGTAGGGAATTTCCTGGACAGCAATGCCCTGGCCGCTGTCAGTTCCTCAGGGAACCTGATCTTTCTTATGGTTGGCTTTTTTAACGGCATTGCCATGGGTGCAGGCGTGGTGATCGCCAGATATTACGGCGCCGGAAATAGAGACAGCCTTCAAAAGGCAATACACACTACCATAGCCCTTGGACTTGCCGCAAGTGCTGTCCTTACCCTGGCGGGTGTCATTCTCGCCCCCCAGATACTTGTCTGGATGGGAACACCAAAGGATGTGCTGCCCCAGTCTATTACCTATTTCCGTATTTACTTTGCAGGCTCCCTTGGGTTTGTTATGTATAATGTGTTTGTGGGTATTCTGCAGTCCGTAGGTGACAGCAGGCACCCGTTAGTTTACCTGATCATTTCCTCTGTGGTTAATGTTGTACTGGATCTGTTTTTTATTATTGTACTGCACCTGGGGGTAGGCTCCGCCGCTCTGGCCACCATTATCTCCCAGTTTCTCAGCGCGGTGCTCTGTCTTGGGAAGCTTAAGCGCTGTCCACTTGAATATCGGGTTTACATAAATAGAATAAGGTTTGACAAAGCCATGCTGGGCCGGATCATACATAACGGGCTTCCCGCAGGTTTCCAAAATTCAATCATAGCCTTTGCCAATGTGATCGTACAGACTAATATCAATGCCTTCGGAAAAATGGCGGTGGCCGGATGCGGTGCTTACTCTAAGATCGAGGGGTTCGTCTTCCTGCCAATCAACTGCTTTACCCTTGCGCTGACCACCTTTGTCAGCCAGAATCTGGGGGCCAGGGAATACGACAGGGCAAAAAAAGGTGCTAAATTCGGGCTTGTATGTTCTATGCTGATCGCGGAGATCATCGGTGTGCTCATCTATACTTTTGCGCCGGTTCTCATTGCTGCCTTTAACAACGAAGCACATGTGATCCAGTTTGGAACCGCCCAGGCCAGGACTGTCACACTGTTTTATTTTCTTCTGGCACTCTCCCACTGTATCGCCGCCATTCTGCGTGGTTCCGGAAAGGCCTCTGTCCCCATGCTGGTCATGCTGGTGTTCTGGTGCATTGTGCGGGTCTCCTATATATCTGTGATCGTGAGATTCATACCGGTTATCCAGGTTATCTTCTGGGCTTATCCGCTGACGTGGTTTTTAAGCTCTGTGGTGTTTGTATTATATTATAAAAAGGCGGACTGGGTGCATGGGTTTGAGCGTGTATGACGCTTTCCCGCGGATCACCCGGATAACTGCAGGGACACTTTAAAATTCAGCCGCATATCGTTCCAGCAGGGACACTTTAAAAAATTAGCCGCATATCGTTCCAGCAGGGACACTTTAAAAAATCAGCCGCATATCGTTCCAGACTGCATTTCCGTGGCAGGAATCCGCTCTGCCGTGGCAGACAAATCCAAATTTTTCATAGTAATGGATCATGTGATCCTTGCAGGTCAAAATGACTCCTTTTTTCCCCTCTTGTTTTGCGGACTGTATCAATGCATTCATGAGTTTTTCAGCAATGCCTTGTCTTCTGTACCGGGGCAGAACGTTGAGGCCGAATACCGTCTGATAGCTGCCATTCGGATTATGTAAACCAATATTGTGATACATCTCGTCAGGCAGATATGGTTCATCTGTCACGCCTCCGTTGACAAATCCCACTGCTTTTCCCTCTGTTTCCGCAACAAAAAACTTTTCAGGAAATGCAGCCAGACGCTCTTTTATGGCTTCCACGCTGGCTGCTTCCGCTGCCGGGAAACAGGCCGCTTCAATGGAAGCCAGGGTCTCACCTTCCCCCGGCCGGGCATTTCTTATGGATATATTTGATTTAGATTCCTGCATTTTATATTTTCCCTTTCTCAATCTGTTGTTTCTGTTCTTTTTTCATAAACAGGCCGCAGAGCATTATGTTCTCTAAAATATTCTTCAATAGCAGTTCGGATATTTCCCGTCACAGTCTTGGCCTGTTTCCGCCCCTCCACGGCCTCCCGGTCAAGCCCCAGGAAACTGTCTATATTATTGTAGTGGAACAGTTCCAGGCCCACGGCAAATACGGCATCATCCTGTATTTCTTTTCCGTTAAACCGTGCTTCTGTCAATACCCGGCTGCCGGTGGAATATACAATATGGATGCCTTTGCTGAACTGATAATATTCGGAATCGTTGTCCTTAGCACTGAAGCTTTTCTTCATGGCATGGAGGATTCCTCTCTTCAGTTCTTTTCCTGTCAATTCAATACGGACCAGTGTCTCATCATAGGGATACATATTCAGTAGATCCCCCACCGTGATAATGGGTCCTATCTCCTCCGCCCTGAGGCTTCCGGAACCAAGCATGACGATATCCAGTCCAAACTGCTTTTTCAGCGCGTCGCAGAACAGATTCCCTGCGCTGGTGGACTGATAGCGGCTGGGATGAGTGGCTTTTCTCACCATGCTGGTGAGGATCGCTCCGTATTTTTCATCCGTCACTTTTTTAAAGTCATAGATCAGGTGTTCCAGTTCCTCATTTCTTTCACAGTGCGCGTCATCAACAGGAACCGTTTCCCATGTGTAGCTCTCAACGGAATTGGTATCTGTGTTTACCTCTATCTCAAAACGTCCGATCTGGTCAGTCCCGATCCCGGCCTGTACAATGAGGATGTTATTCACCTCTGCGGGCGCGTCCAGATATGTGTGGCTGTGACCGCCGATGATGACATCCACACCCCATCTGGGGTCAAGCTGTTCGGCAAGCTTTAAGTCTTCCGCAAATCCAATGTGTGTGAGAAGTATGGTAAAATCAATATCCACATTTTTATAACTGTTGCAGATAATACCCACTTCCCTGGCTGCATCGGTCAAATCCACAAAGGTTCCAAGGAGCATGTCTGATTTTGCCTTGCTCATAATGTCTTCCGTCAAAAGGCCCATAACAAGGATCTTCATACCATCCACTTGAAGGATTTTGTGGGACTGGAACAAACGCATACCTGTTGGCCTGATGTAGATATTTGCATTTACGATGGGGAATTTGCAGCAGCGCTCCAAAAAGAGCAGATGCGCAATGCCGTAATCCAGTTCGTGATTTCCCAGGGAGACAATATCAGGTCCCAGGACATTCATGATCTCTATTGTGGAGATTCCCTTGAATTCAGTATCTATGAGAGAACCTCTGAACATGTCTCCTGCGATCATGTATAAGGTATTGGGATTGTCTCTTCTCACTTGGTTGACATAACCTGATAAAAGAGAGACACCTCCCACCAGCTCATTATCAATCTCCTCTGCAAGGAAATCACCGTGCATGTCATTGGAATGCAGAAGTGTCAGATGTTTTATATTCTTTTGTGTCATTCTTTATTTCCTCTCAGTCTGCTTCATTTACAGGAAGTCGAAAAGGTTTAACTGTTCTCCCCAGTCGTTTTGCTTTCTCTTATCAGCACTTTCTCTCAGCAGAGATTCCTCCGGCAAATCCTCCAGAAAGACAGAGGCTTCCCGGGAGGTGGTTAGTATCAATTCCTCTTTGGCTCTGGTCATTCCCACGTAAAAGAGCCGGCGCTCTTCCTCCATGTCAGTGATGAATTCCTCCCGGATACCTGCGCTGTCTTCTTTCTTTAGATGAGAGTCCCTCTCAAAAGGAATCACGCCTTTTCTGACACCATAGATGATCGTCACCGGAAATTCCAAACCTTTGGAACCGTGGAGTGTCATGAGCGTGACACAGTCAGCTGTATATTGCCTGCCGCCGCAGCGTTTCAGATCACTTTCCACACCAAGGCAGACGGCATCCATAAATTCCTGCATGGATTTATAGAAAACGGTCATTCCAAGAAACTTATTTACAGCTATATCATCTGTAAGATTCATGTCTTCTATCCATTGTTCCAGGACTTTCTGTGGTTTTCCCTTCTTCAGAAATGGGATATATTTTTCCTGCATGGTTTCAAAAATACTGCCGCTTATCCGGCTTGGTTCCAGGTCCCACAGTAATTTCAGGCAAAGATCCCTGTTCACTGTGTCACCCTGATCTGCCAGGCTGCGGAAAAAGCAGATGCATCCCCGGACGGTCTTTTCTGCAAGAAAATCCTCGCGCCCGGCAATCACATATGGAATGCCTTCCCTTCGCAGACATTTTTCCAGAAGTTCTGCCTGGCGGTGTGTTCTGTACAATACTGCAATATCGGCAAAGCTTCTTGTCTTATGTTCCGTACGTGTTTCCTGTTTTTCCTGTGCATCCAGCATATCAATTCCCCCAATCAGGCGGTTGATCTCTTTAGCGGTAAATATAGCCTCCCCCATCTCGCTCCCGGCAGTGACAAGGCGGACCTGCGTGTTGTCGTCCGGCCGGTTGGGGTGGAGGACTCTCTCCATGCCGGGATTTTTGGAAATAACCTTCACCGCGCCGGATATCACCTGAGGTGTGGACCGGTAATTTTCGGTCAAGCGGATGATATTAAGGTCTGAGAAGTCGTTCTTTAAATGTTCAAAACACTTATCGTCTGAGCCGCGGAAACCGTAAATGGACTGGTCCGGGTCGCCAATGACAAAAAGCTCTCTGCCCCGCTTTGTCCACTCCATGATCAGTCGGTACTGGATTGGGCTGATATCCTGAAATTCGTCGACATGAAGATAGTTAAAGCTTTGTGCGGGGATGGTTGGATCCGTTTTTATGAGGTTCAGGGTTTCTGTAAGCAGGTCGTCAAAGTCCAGGATATGCAGGGACCTTAATGCCTGCCGGTATTCTATGTACGCGGCGTATTCGGGTTTTGTTATGCCAAGGGCGACAAACGGTGTAACATCCGGAAAGTCCGGAAGGTCATTCTCTGTGACCACATCGCTGTTCGTCTTTATCAGGGATACTTTCTGGAGGAACTGCCTGGGCTTTAATCCCAGCTTCCTGCTTTTAACTATGTCTGCGGCCATATCCAGGGTTTCCGTCTCATCGGCAAGGGTAAACTGCATGCCTTGTTTTTTCAGCAGATCAAGGCAGATGGAGTGGAAGGTGCCGACTTGGATCAGACGGGCTGATCTGCCTTTTCCTAACTGCTGTCTCAGGCGCTCCTGCATCTCGGCAGCGGCTTTGTTCGTAAACGTTACTGCAGTTATCTCCGAGGGCTTTACCTTTCTAGTCTCCAGAAGATAGAGAATGCGGGATATAAGGGTCTTTGTCTTCCCGGTGCCGGGACCTGCTATGACTGCCACTGCCCGGTCTATGGACCGGACGGCCTTCTGCTGTTGGGGGTTCAGCGGCTGGGGTGCGGGTCCGTCTACGGGTTTGCTGATCGTTTGGCCCTTCCGGGATTTCAATGCGTTATCTGACCGGCCGCTTTCCTGCGCCTCGTTTGACAGGCTATTTACCTGCGCTTCGTCTGACAGGCCGTTTTCCTGCGCTTCGTCTGACAGGCCATTTTTCTGCGCTTCGTCTGACAGGCCATTTTCCTGCGCTTCGTTTGACAGGCCATTTTCCTGCACTTCGTTTGACAGGCCGTTTTCCTGCACTTCGTTTGACAGGCCGTTTTCCTGAATAGTTCCTGTATTGCCTGATATTTCTTTCGTATCCCGGATCATTTCCATGCCGTCAAAAAGGCTCATCTGTCCATCCAGATTTTCTATTTCTGTCTGTTTAAATAATTTTATGGTGCCATACTCTCCGTCAAAACCGGGGATTCTCTCCACTTTCCCTTCCCGCAGCCTCCGGATCCCCTCAGTGATCAAATGCCCGGAAACGCTTCTGATCTCTTCCAGGGGAATTATGCGCAGAATCTCAAATTCAGAACCCAGCTTCCGGAGCATTTCTTCATACTGCCTTACAACCTTTCTGCTTGCCGCCGAATAGCCCACAGATGCACCGATGACTTCCGGCAGCGGTACCAGACTTTCAAATGCCTTCCCATCGGCTCTTAGAAATCCTTCCGGGCGGTCAGCTAACTGCTCCACTCTATGAGACACTCCGATCGTAAGTTTTCTTCCGCAGACGGGGCATTTGCCCTGGTATTTCTCAGCCTCCGGGGGGCTTAAACAGAGATGGCATTTTCTGTGCCCGTCAAAGTGATATTTTCCTTCTTCCGGGAAAAACTCTATGGTTCCTGCCAGACCGACTCCCTCCTGAATGGCATTCCTTAATCCTTCATAGGTAAGTTCTATGTCAAGCAGATTAGCCTCCCTGCCCAGCTTTGCAGGGGAATGGGCGTCGGAATTTGATATAAGCTGGTATTTATCAAGGGCAGATATCCTCCAGTTCATAGGGGGATCTGAGGAAAGTCCTGTCTCCATGGCACGGATGTATGGTGATAAGTCATCAAAGCATTCCTCCACTGTATCGAAACCGGAAAACGCCCCAAATAAAGAAAAATGAGGTGTCCAGATATGGGCCGGCACATAGACGGCACGTGGACACAGCTCCAGCAGGATCTCCAGCAGGTCCCTGCAGTCTAATCCCAATATTGGACGTCCGTCAGAATGAATGTTGCCGATGCTCTCCAGTTTCCCGGAGATGATCTCTGCATCCTCCAGTCCCGGAAGAAGAATCAGACTGTGTACTTTACGGACTTTATCCTTTTTCTTATAAATAGAACTGATCTCGCCTGTAACGACAAAACGCGGCTGCATGGTTGCGGCCGCTGTAGAATCCTGTATTCTATATCCTTCCTTCAGCACATACAGCCCATCCTCCGCCGGTTCCAGCTTCTCCCGCAGTTCCTCCCTCCAGGCAGGATGTGTGAAGTCACCTGTGCCGACTATCTGGATCCCCTTCCTGCGCGCCCAGAGATCCAGATATTCCGGCGTGCAGTCCCTGCTGGTGGCCCGGGAATATCGGGAATGAATGTGTAAATCTGCGATGTACATTTTTTATCACCTTATCCTTTTTGACGTTGAATGGTAATTACGATCATCATGTATCAGTTAGTATAACATTTTATACGTGAAATTTCCAACTTTCTTGAATGTCATTTTCCTTTAAATATATTTTTTAATATAATAAAACAAAATCCGGCATAGCTACCGGATTTGTGTCTTTTTTCCATTAAAACGAATCAATAAGGTAATCCTTCAAGTCATCAGGCATTCTAACTGCTGATTATATATTTTTACAGCCTTTCCTTCCTGAACATCCAGGCACAACAAAACCTGTTGCTTTCCTACTTCCTCCAGATAGCTCTTTATTGCTTTCCAAAATCTTCGGTCTACGCCGACAACCCGTGCATGATTGTCTCCCGATTTTCTCTGCCATATCTCTGCCTCCTCCTTGTTTCTGAAAAATAACGGAAGCTGCTCCTGAGACTCTGAACAGATTTTCCCGGAATTCTCCCCATTCTCAAACAGCATCCGGATATAAAACGGCTCTCCCGGCGTGCTGTCATTTGGCAGGGAACTCCAATACCTATAGTAAAAATGAGGGCGCATTTTAAGTGCCTGCTCCGCGATATTGGCTATCGTATTATGTAAAAGCATTGTGACAGGGTTGTTTATATCTCTCATATTTCTTTTCATTCCGACTATAAACTCTGTAAGGGCTATCATGCTCTCCATCATTTGGATTTCATTTCCCAAGCATGAAAATATTTTTAAAAAGTTTTCATTTTTAGAAAAAAGGACTTCTTTTGTCATATGTACTTCATCTATCAATGTCTCTGCCAGACATTTCACGGTCGGAAAAACAAATATTATATATTCATATTTTCTTTGCTGGAAGAACATGATCGTAAAACTATTATAAACAGACTTGTCATATAAATCTCCAATATATATCTGTCCGTCTTCTCCCTGATTTTCCAAAAAGTATTTACATTCTGGGTAACTGTCTATAATTACAAACAATGGCCTTTCTCTTTTGGGAATATATTTTCCCCATCCGACTTTATCATTATATTCAGCAAACGGAATTGCAACAGAAGTGCTGCTGTCCAAAATATTCTCCAGATTTTGGTGCGTGATTTCTCTGGAGCAGTAACATTCGCTTCCCTTAACAACATGTTGAAAAACCATATAATAATCTTCTGAAGGATTGTCCAGGTTAAGACAGCATTTTATGATCATAGCAAATTCCGGATGTTCCTCTGTGCTCTCATCTAATCTGAGCACTTTCATCTTTTCGCTGTCAAAAACCTTTATATGTTCTAAAAGTCTGTTTTCTAAACGGTGCATTTCCTTTTGATAGTTATCGGTTTTACTGATGTATTCTATAGCCGCCTTCATAACTCCATCTGCATTCTTAAATGAAGTATATTTAGAAATTTTATCCTGAATATTCCATATGCTGATAGTATTTCCATCTTCGACCGGAATACCATTTTTATAAGCATTGATTATCTCAGTCAAAATTTCTGCGGGACTTGTTTTGTCACTAAGACATTCCAGCAGTTTCACTGGATCTTCAAAAGAAGACCAGAAATGATCATCTTCAAAAATACTGTCTACTGCTTTTTTGACGGACCAAGTTATCATTTGTCTTTTTTCAAGGTAACTCTTCGACTGATCTGCAATCATATGTGCAAAATATCCACAGAACACTTTATAAATTTCCGGCTTATTTTCATAGGCTTGTTTCATTGCATCAGGGCCCTCATATTCCTGAATCCATAAAAGTTCCATGGTGTTTGCATAGATTTCTTGTATATCCTGCATTCTCGCAGATAGAATCATCATACATTGTTCCAATCTTGCATGTCGGCTACTGTCTTCTAACTCATTTATCCTTTCCATATCCAAAAGGCTCAGAATAACTCCATAACAGGTACTACTGTTTAGAAACAAATGATACATTTCATGTACCTGTGTACTGTTTTCTGTGTTACACTGCATATTAATGCCAACGGGAATATATATGCTTCCCCCTTCACGAAAATCATACGTGCCCAACGTAATTGTATCTAATTTCTCAGACTTCATAATCCTCTCCTGACTTGGTATAACCACAAGGATGATTCCCCTATATCGCATAAATCCAGTATATTCTCATCCGTAAAATATTCTATTTTATCTTTTACAAAAATGCTTTGAGAATCCACAGACCGTTTAAATTTCCTCATATAAAAATCCCAAGGCTTTAAAATAGGATTATCTGACTCTATAATATTGGTCTCTGAATCTCTTTTATTACTTTCAAGGTATTTTTCCAGGCGCGGTGCCGGAACGAATACCGTTTTATCCAGCCCGTGATACCAGTCATACTTGGAATCAAACATTGGCAGAGCATAATAGGTATATCCGGAAAACAAATGGCCGTTTATAGTATGTAATTGTTTTCTGTCAATCAGCCATGTATACTTATCAGGATAAACTTTTATTTTATATGGCCGTTTGTATTGAATCAAAAATACATCCTGCAAACTTGAATAGCCGAAATCATATCCTTTATCCTTTTCTTTTTTCTGGCTGATACTAAAGGGGTATAACTTCCTGCCGATCAGTTCAAACTGACGAACAAAATGGTAGGTTAAGCAGGCCTCATAATATTTTTCCGGTGGTATATCTCTCATAAATATCCTTTCAATCCTGTTCAATTTCCATATAAGCCATAAGGTCACCTTTAATCTCGATGATCAGCTCATAATACTCAAATAAGTTTAAATGCAGTCTGTCCATTATGCTGATATAATAAATGAAGAATCTTTGCCTTTTTACCTCCCAGACCATCTATATAGTCCCATAAGCATATACCATTCACAAAATCTCCGTGCACCGGAAATAAAAATGTATATACGGGTTCATCTGATTCCCCCAAGGTCTGGTTTAATGACAGCCTGCTTTCAATGCGCATCTTATCATTGCGTATTTTTCTAATATTCTTCATAACCTCTATGATTTGAGGTCTGGCTTCCACCCATAGTGTTTCTGTATTATAAATATTACGCACTCGTTCTCTTACTTCCAGATACGCAATCCACGAGGCTGAATAACATTCTTCAAAATCCAGTCCCTGACCAAATTTATCATAGCAGTCATGAATCATTTTGGAAGCCTGTTTATATTCATACTGAGACATTTGCTTTTTTCTCATTTACAGCCCTCCTTTTTCCACCTATTTTCTTTACTGCTAAGACGGATTCTTCCAGTGGTGCTACTTCCTGGAGAATTCCAACCCATAACCCATCTTCCTGCCTGTTAAAAATATATTCAGCAGGTAAATTATACCCCTTGCTTATTAACGAGTCTGCCAGCATCACATTTTTTGCATAGGTAACAGGCAGTCTATATTGATTATTATCCGTTTTCTTAAATGCTAAAGTCCGATAATCATCTGAACATCTCAAATCAACAAAAAAATCAGAATATTCCTCTTTCAGACATTTTTTTAGTGCGTTGTTTACGCAGAGTTCCTTTTTGCCGTTAATATAAATCTTTTTTACAATGGAGATTCTTGGATCCGGTAACTTTTTCATGGACTCAAAATCAACTTTAATACTCATTTGATGTACCTCCTTTTTTCATCATTTTATGACAATTTCGTACAAAATTCATCGTTTATATTGAACAAATAGTACAAATATCTTTGTTTATGGGGGACATATACATTATTTTTATACAATGTTATCATGAAAGTTTATGTTGCTATAACTTTACCATGCTGCCCTTTAATCAGGTCATAATAAGCTATAAATTAACCGATCCCCATAAAACGAACATATCATATGCCTTCTGATACAAACATTATTTTTGTATGTATATCACCACCTCATAATAAGTAAAAAGCCGACAATTTATCAGATATATAATCTTCCAAATTATCGGCTCTTTAGCTTAGAGTCTGGCTCTTTTACAAGCGTTGTCTTATTATGTTGTTAAACCTTTGTATTTACGAAAGTAAAAAGCATAACTATTAATCAGGATCCATTGCGGTATCTATACAGGGGTTGGTACCCGTTTATTACAGATACAATTTAAAAGTCTTGATCATAAACGGTGTAACCTCAAAGGATACTTTGGAACCTTCCACCATCTCCCCGCTGTCATGTTCCAGTAAATTACAGGGCATAATACGTTTTACACCAAACTGGGAAGTGAGTGTCACTTTTCTGCTTCCGCCCCTGCACTCATGCAGCCTCACAATCAGGCAGTCTTCATCCTCCGCTTTCTTCACTGCATCAATCTGCACACAGTCTGAAGACACTTCCACAATCTTTCTCCGGTCGGTAAATACACCGGAAACGACCTGTGCAGGCAGATTCAGTTGCTTGGCGGCTTCGATGGTCCCGCCTTCTGTCACATTTCCAATATGGGGATACAGAGAATAAGTGAATCCATGCATCCCTTTATCCGCCATAGTGTCCGGGTAAACTGCGCTCTTCAATAGGCTTAGCTTTATTGCATTGTCCTTGATGCTGTATCCATATTTACAATCATTTAACAGGCTGACGCCATACCCGTTCTCTGAAAGGTCTGCCCATTTATGTCCGCAGACTTCATATCTTGCCCAGTCCCAGCTGGTGTTCCAGTGGGTGGGGCGCTCGGCGTGTCCGAACTGGATATCGTAAACCGCCTTTGTGGAACGGATATTGGTGTAGAATGCAGCTTTCAGCAGTCTCTGGGTCTCCTGCCAGTCTGCCTGGGTGACAAAGTCAATTCTTCGGGAATCTTTATACACTATCATATCCTGCCGGATGGTAGATTTGTGGTACTTAAATACAAATCGTAACACTGCTTTTAATTCTCCCTTTTCCACCAGTTCTACAGCTTCTGCCAACTTTGCCGTTTCTTTTTTCTGGGTATAAAAAATATCAATATCCCAGGCATCGTAATTAATGGGCTTATCCTCATAGATTTCCAGTACATTTCCGAGTTGGCCCTCTTTCAACACAGACCTGTCTGCCTCTTTATCGAAAATCTCGGTCAACTGCCCATCCTCATTCCATGAAATAGTGTAGATTGGCGTTTCCAGTGTATTTCCATCAAAAGAAAAACTGTCACCGAAAGAGTCTTCCGCATCAAAATGTACGTCTCCGGCAGGTTCAAATTTCACGGTAACTGCCCCAAAAGGTTCCGCATCCACCAGAACCTCATAACCGCCTGCAGTCTTCTGTGCTTCCAGCTTTTGTCCTTTTTCATCTACAAATATTCCTGCTCCTTCTTCCGGAACCAAAACCAGCTCTTTTCCTCCAAAACTATTGGTGGTGTATACGCTGTATACATGCTCTACCGGTTTTGTAACCATTTTAAGCACATCATCTGTTACCCGGTCTGCCCTCTCCTCCGCTATACCATAGTTAATATGGGAATCCTCATAAACTTCGTGGATGGAAGATCCTGGTATGATATCATGAAATTGGTGAAGCAGCACACATTCCCAGCTTTCATTCAGCTCCTGCTGTGCGTAATTTCCGCCCAGAATGTAAGACAGAGAGGACAGCCATTCCGTCCGGGCCAGTTTGTTTTCCAAACGGCGGTTTATTTTCTTATTGTATGCCTGGGATGTATAGGTTCCTCTGTGGTATTCCAGATACAGTTCTCCATCCCAGGTGTGGACATAGCGGTCCGTTTTCTCCACATTTTCATGCATCCTGCGGAAGAAATCTTTCGCCTGTACAGCCCTTACTTTCGGCAGACCCGGAATCACGTCCATGGCTCTTCTCAGCTCCAGCATATCCCTGGTAACACCACCGCCTCCATCCCCGTAGCCGTAGGAGATCAAAGTCTCGCTGCTCAGTTCCTTGTTCTTAAATTTCTTCCAGCTTCCAATCACCGCATGAGGTGTCACCATACCATTATAGGTGGCATATCTGGTGTCTGAGTCCTGCCCCTCACTGGGAGTGTTTACAAAATAAGTCAGCACCTCGCTTCCATCAATCCCTCTCCATCTGAACAGATCATCCGGAATGCTGTTAAACTGGTTCCAACTGATCTTGGTGGTCATAAAGGTGTCTATCTCACACTGTTTCAGAATCTGAGGCAGCGCCCAGCTGTAGCCGAATACGTCGGGCAGCCACAGATACTCACATTTTCTTCCAAACTCCTTCTCCATAAAGCGGGTCCCGTGGAGGAACTGTCGCACCAGTGCTTCACCGGAGGAAATGTTACAGTCAGCTTCCACCCACATGCCGCCGTCCGGTTCCCATTTGCCTTCCGCCACTTTTTCTTTGATCTTCGCATACAGTTCCGGGCAGTCCTCTTTGATATATTTGTAAAGCTGAGGCTGGGTCTGAAGGAAAATAAACTCATCATACAATTCCATCAGGCGGAGCACAGTAGAAAAAGAGCGCTGCGCTTTCTCTCTGGTATGCTTCAGACGCCACAGCCATGCCACGTCGATATGGGTATGCCCTACTACACTGACTGTCACATCGGTATGTTTTTCCACCTGATCAAGCTCAGACATCAGTACATCATAGGCTGTCTCCACTGTATCATAGAAATATTCCTCATCCCAGTTGATACACTGAAGCGCCCGGTCCAGCGCGGTTTTCAGCTTCACATACTGCTCGTTGTCATCCGGCATCAGCCGCAGTGTACCGGTGATGGCTTTGGCAAAATAATATAATTCATCTGTCGTTTTATGCAGATACGCTACATCCGCCTGTTTACACTGATGAAAGAAGGTGCGGTGCGCGCCGCCCCCTTCCAGTCCGGTCCAGAGAAGGAATGTGAGACGTAACGCTTTTCCCTCCTCCCCCCGGAAAATAACTTCATTGTGGTTGGTGTCCACGCCCTGATAAGGATGTCCATCCACGTACAGCATGGACTCAAATCCGCTGTTATATCCTCCCCCTGTCTCCCCGAAGTCAAATAAACCAACCACCTCACAGCCTTCTTTTGCTTCCAGCAGTTTCACCTCTTTTTCAATCCAGAGATAACGGTCTCTTCCCACAAAAGAATCGTTGATTCCAAACTCCGGCCCCTCTATTTTCTCCGGCAGACTGCAATAGCTCTCATCTTTAGGAAGATTTCCCTCCATAGATACAAACGGCGCGATGCACTGATAGCCAAAATATCTGCGCCGGCCCAGTTCACTTACTCTTCTTTCAAACTTATCCAGTGTTAAAAACATTTATTGTTCCTCCTTATAGTAAAATTTTCTTCACCTCAACTATGCATCTATTTATACTTTAAACAATAACTTCCGTTTTGTCTTGTATTAATGTGATTTTTATGTATAAATTTTAATATTTTCATCTGTTATTTACAGCTTTATCCTCTACCTGCTTGCACCTATAAAAAGGCGTGCAGATTTTAACTACCTATCTGCACACCTCGATTTTTCATCCCTGATTCCGCCTGATTTTAATCAGTCCGTTATCAGTATTCTGTATAAATATTCTTTCTGTTATTCCCCCAGCGTTTTATGGGGATCACACAGCAGAACATCCCGGCAATTCCACACAGGCACCAGGCAATTTCTGTTCCTCCCCATCCAAACTTTTCTGTCAGCGCGCCGAACAGGATACTGGCCGCTGCACTTCCCAGGTGGGTAATGGCATTTAATACACCTGTTGCGGTAGATACTTTTCCTTCACCACGAAAGTGCATGGGCAGTAAACTGACAAACAATGTATTTACTCCTGTCATCATACTGGTAACGACTGCAAATACCGCCATACTTCCCGGAAGGGAAAGTCCTGTCATCATCAAAGCAATGCATAAAACAGAAATCC
>ENA-UAPG01000023-UAPG01000023.1-human-gut-metagenome-genome-assembly--contig:-NODE-23-length-35085-cov-9.994234_pt1 | contig 35085 bp, 32 predicted proteins | sample MGYA00243478_ERZ654573 | MGnify/ENA primary metagenome ERZ654573 (study PRJEB26926, sample SAMN06164711) | human gut metagenome | biome: ENVO:00009003; feature: ENVO:2100002; material: ENVO:00002003... | reverse complement strand
ATCTGCGGAAAGAGAAAAGCAGTTTACTTGAAAGTGTCTGCGGAAGGAGAAAAGCAGTTAATCTGAAAGCATCTGCGGAAAGAGAAAAGCAGTTTACTTGAAAGTGTCTGCGGAAGGAGAAAAGCAGCTTATCTTAGAGCGTCTGTGGAAGGAGAGAAGCAGTAGAAGGAGGTGGGTACTAATTGTGGGGGGAGGGGCATAGAATATATAGGGTGAGATTATGAAAAAATATTTGAATGTGTTTTTCCTTCTGTATTTGGGGGGATTTGTGGTGGGGGTGCTGTGTAGTAATTTTTTGAGGAATTATGCGGGGTATCAGACCAGTCTGCTGGGGGTTTATATGGCGGATCGGGCGGCGGGGAGTGTTTCGGGGAGCGGGATCTTTCTGCGGCTGTTTGAGAGAAGAGGGGTTTGGTTTCTGCTTTATATGATCAGCGGTGTGACACCTTTTGGGATTCCCTTGGTATTGGGAGGGCTGCTTTGGCTGGGTTTCTTGGGCGGGAATCTGATGACGGTGTTTTTGATGGAGTATGGGATTCGGGGGATTGGAGCGGCACTTGCCTGTTTTTTTCCTCAGGGGATTTTTTATGTGCCTTCTGTGCTGCTGTTTTTTTTCTTTATTGTGCAGATGAGCCAGAAGTATTGGGGGAAGGGAATCCGGGTGAGGGCGGATTATAGAGCGTATCTGTTTTTTATGACAGGCATTGGTATCTTATTCCTGCTTGCCCTTTTTATGGAAAGTTATGTAAATCAAAACGTGTTGAGTTTTGTGATTGAGAGGTTTTTATAAAAAATTAACAAAAAATTAACAATTGGAATTTTACCACATCTGGTAGACATAATTAGTGCTTTTTCGATATGTTGTGGAAATGTAAAAAAAGCCTGAAAAACAAGAAAAACTTTGGAAAAATCCGTTTGCTTTTTCTATGGAAGTTGATATATAATTTCATTATGATTTGGAAAGGTGTGGCCTTTTTCATGGAACAGCGGGTTAAATGCTGTGTCATTCCGGGAAAACTTATGGACTTGGAATGCGGAATGAAATAAAAAACTTAACGAGGGATAATCATACATGAAGTGCGAGATTGAAGAGTTTATAGCCTATTTACATAACACCAAAGGCACTTCCAAAAATACAGAAGTATCCTATGAACGGGATTTGCGAAAGATGGAACAGTTTCTGGGGAATGAAGGAGTGGACATGGTCCAGAATGTGACCGCCACGAATCTGAATTCTTATGAGATGTATCTGGAGCGGGAGAAATTTGCCGCTTCCACTATTTCCAGGAGTATCGCGTCAATGCGTGCTTTTTTTCAGTATTGCTGTCAGCAGGGATTGCTTTTGGAGAATCCGGCAGATATACTGAAGGCGCCTAAGATTGAAAAGAAGATGCCTGGGATTCTTACTGTAGAAGAAGTCGATTTGTTGTTGAACCAGCCAAAGGAAAATACAGCCAAGGGAGTCCGGGATAAAGCAATGCTGGAACTTTTATACGCTACAGGAATCCGGGTAAGCGAGCTGATTGGACTGAAGCTGGAAAATATAAATTTAAAACTGGGATATATCACCTGCGAGGCCAGCGAGAAGGAGAGGGTAATACCTTTTGGAAACGCGGCGAAAAAGGCGGTGAAGGAGTATCTGGAGCAGGCAAGGGAGGAGCTTTTAAGCCATAAAGAAAGCGACTGCCTGTTTGTTAATTGTTCCGGAAAACCCATGAGCAGGCAGGGATTTTGGAAGGTGCTGAAGACATACGCAGCCTCTGCAGGGATTCAGCAGGATATTACACCTCATACACTGCGGCATTCCTTTGCAGCCCACCTGGTGCAGAACGGTGCGGATTTAAAGAGTGTACAGGAGATGCTGGGGCATTCCGATATATCAACAACCCAGATTTATCTGAATATGAATGTGAACAAGATCAGAGATGTGTATCTGAAGGCACATCCGAGAAAATAGAGGACCCGAAAAGAGATGAGTTTTCGGATCCTTTCTTTTTGGGAAAAATTTACAAAAAAGGCATTTGTATCCCTATTTTAAAGTTGGATACAAATGCCTTTTGTTTATGCCGAAGAACGTTCAAGGAGCCTGCATTCTATGGTTTAGCACAGCTCTGCAATGGTATAGAGGAGTTTTTCTGTTTCCTCCCATCCAAGGCAGGGGTCTGTGATGGATTTTCCATAAATATGATCAGGACCGATTTTCTGGCAGCCGGATACCAGATAGCTTTCAAGCATGACACCTTTCACCAGATGGCGGATATCACGGGATACCAGGCGGCTGTGCAGCACTTCTTTTACAATGCGGACCTGCTGTTCGTATTTCTTGCCGGAGTTGGCATGGTTGGCATCAATAATGACAGCCGGATTTTCCAGGTCACGGTCATTGTACATTTCCAGAAGAAGCTGCAGATCTTCATAATGGTAGTTGGGAAGGGTGTTGCCGTGTTTGTTCACCGCACCACGCAGAATGGTGTGGGTGAGCGGATTCCCTTCGGTCTTGACTTCCCATCCCCTGGAGATGAAGTCATGGCCCTGCTGTGCTGCAACTACGGAGTTGAGCATAACAGAGAAATCCCCGCTGGTGGGGTTCTTCATACCAACAGGAACATCCAGGCCGCTTACCATAAGACGGTGTTCCTGATTTTCCACAGAACGGGCGCCGATCGCCACGTAGGAGAGCAGGTCAGACAGATAGTGATAGTTGTCCGGGTAAAGCATCTCGTCCGCGGAGCTGAGTCCTGTCTCCTGCAGGGAGCGGATATGCATATGGCGGATGGCAAGGATGCCTGCCAGTACATCCGGTTTTGCCTCCGGATCCGGCTGGTGGAGCATACCCTTGTAACCCTCTCCCGTAGTACGTGGTTTGTTGGTATAAATACGGGGAACCAGTACCAGGCGGTCTTCTACCTTGTTCTGGATCTTAGCGAGACGGTTGGTATAGTCGCATACAGAATCTTCATTGTCTGCGGAACAGGGGCCAACAATGACAAGAAATTTGTCAGAAGCACCTGTGATGACGTCGCAGATCATTTTGTCTCTTTTAGCTTTTATCTGTTTCAGCTCTTCGGATACCGGGGCCTGTGTCTTGATCTCATCCGGAGAGGGCAGTTGTTTTACGAATTTGAAGCTCATAGTTATCTCCTTTGTTTGACTTTCTAGTTGAATATTATAATACAAAACCTTCCAGTTGTCGACAGTTTTGAATAATTTTTTACTTTAAAGCGTTTAAGTGGTGAAGATTAGAACTGCAAGGAGTAAAACTCTGTGGACAGGGAGGTGGTGAGTAGGAGCAGTTTTGCCAGGCGGAGCTGGAAGGTAAGAAAAATGTTACAGACATATTAAAAAATCTTGACATATTTATTCTATTGTAATAGAATGAAAAAGTATTCTATTGCAGTAGAACGAATAATATGAAAGGGAATAACAGGAATATGAGAAAAAGACTCGTCTGCATTTTATTGGCTCTGACCTTGTGCAGCAGCCAGGTGCTGTCTGTATCGGCGGCCCGGGAAGAGGAGATTCAGGCAGAGAAAGAAGAGAATGCCAGAAAACTCTCGGATGCAAACCAAATGATTGATGATCTGGAATACCGGAAGCAGCAGATGCTCTCTGCCATTGATGAGCTGGATCAAAGGCTTGTCAGGGTCCTTGCGCAGATTGACCTGCTAAAGGAGCAGATCACGGGTAAAGAGATGAAGATAGAGGAGACCCATACCAGGCTTGGAGAGGCAGAAGAAGCAGAACAGAAGCAGTATAAAGCCATGAAAAAGAGAATCCAGTACATATACGAAAAGGGCGGTCAGGCCGCATGGATGCTCTCCATTTTGGAGGCGGAGGATTTATCGGATTTTCTAAACAAAGCGGAATACACGGAGAAACTGTATGACTACGACAGAAAAAGCCTGGAGGAATATGCAGAGACGATCAGGCAGGTTAAGGAATTATCAGACAAGCTGACTGCAGAGAAAGCGGATCTGGAAGAAATGAAAAATGAGCAGGAACTGCAGAAGGCGTCTTTAGAGGCATCTCTGGATGAGAAAAAGGCCGCGGCCGATGACTATGAAACACAGCTTGAGGCAGTGCAGGTCCAGGCATCCCAGTATAAAGTCCTGATAGAAGAGCAGAACCAGGAACTTAGGCGTCTGGAGGAGGCCAGAAAGAAAGAGGCAGAAAAACAGGCGCAGGAGGCAGCAAAATCACAGGCGGCAGAGAACTCCAAAAGCGGCACAGAAGAACAGTTCTCAGGGCCAAAGGTGAAAGATTCTGATACGAACAGCAGTAAAGAAAGCGGGACGGTGTTGAATAAGCCGGATTCATCGGCTGATCAGGACAGTATAGATACGTCTGAAAACACGGAGATGTCTGATGCAGACACTTCCCCGGATACGAAAGAGGATAACACCTCCGAAAGCGGAGGAATCAGCGGTGAGGATGTAGTCAATTATGCACTGCAGTTTGTGGGCAGACGCTATGTGTGGGGTGGTGAGAGCCTGACAGACGGTGTAGACTGCTCCGGATTTACTATGAAGGTATATGAACATTTTGGAATCAGTCTTCCGCACTATACTGGAGATCAGGAGCAGTGCGGCAGAGGGGTATCCTACACGGAGGCACAGCCGGGGGACCTCATCCTCTATTCAGGTCATGTGGCAATCTATATGGGCGGTGGTCAGATTGTACATGCTGCCAACAGCCAGCCTTATCCGAAGGGAGGAATCAAAGTCAGTGACAATGCCGCTTATATGCCAATAGTTGCAGTGAGACGCCTGATAGGTTAAAATAGAGGTAACAAACATATCAGGAAGGAAGCTTTGCCATGACAGTAAAGTTATTTGATTCGGAACTGAAAGTAATGGATTTGCTGTGGGAAAAGGGAGAAATCAGCGCCAGGGAAATTGCTATGTGTCTGAAAGAACAGGTTGGATGGAGCAAGACGACAACATACACGGTGATCAAAAAGTGTATCGACAAGGGCGCCATAGAACGAATAGAACCTAATTTTATCTGCAGACCTTTGGTCACCATTGAGGAGACCAGGGAGTTTGAGACGCAGGAACTGATAGATAAGATGTATGATGGTTCCCCGGATTTGCTGGTTGCATCCATACTGGGAAGCAGAAAGCTGAAACGTGAAGAGATTGAGAGGCTGAAGAAGCTGGTTGAAGATTTAAGGTGAGCGAGGTGTATTATGCACATTGGGATAATGGGTACACAGGCATCTATGCTGGTTTTGACGGCAGTCTTTCTTAGAATGCTTCTGCTCTACCGGGTTCCTAAGCGCACCTTTGTTTTTTTATGGTGGGCAGCAGCTTTTAGACTTTTGATTCCCTTTTCTGTGGAGACAAGATGGAATATCTACAGTTTATGGCAAAGGACCGGGCGTAGTATCCGGTCCAATGAAATATTATCAGGACATGCAATCGTGGCGGGAGAGGGAACAGGGGTAGTTCAAATGGGGCATGATGTTTTGCAGGCAGCCGCAGCGGGCAAAGCAGGCGGGGCTTCTGTGGGATTTTGTGTTTGGATAGCAGGTGCCGTGGCGATGGCATGTTTTTTTCTTCTGGCACATATCCGCTTTGTATTACACGCGAAAACTTCCCTGCCGACAGGGAACAAAGAGGTACGATCTTGGCAGAAAAAGCATATATGCAGGCGGCAGGTCCGCATCAGAACCCTGGATACCATCTCTTCCCCCATGACTTATGGTATCCTTCACCCGGTCATTCTTCTGCCCTCCCGATTTCATTTTTTGGATTCGGAAGCTTTGGTCTATGTGCTGGAACATGAGTGGATCCACATCAGAAGAATGGATGTGGGGTTAAAGTACCTTCTGGCAGCAGCCCTTTGTGTGCACTGGATTAATCCTGTGGTATGGATTCTTTTTTTCCTGGCGCAGCGTGACATGGAGCTGGCCTGTGATGAAAAGGTGGTAAAGACCGTTTGGCCGAACCAGAGGGAGAAATACGCCATGCTTCTTCTGGGACTGGAAGAGCGAAGGGAATGGGGGAAGATATCGGGAGTACGGTTTTCTGAAAAATGGATGGCCGGCAGACTGAGAGCTGTCATGAAGGTGAGAAAATGGACCGCCGGCAGTGCCTTTGCGGCAGCCCTTCTCATTGGAGTGCCTGTAGTGCTGTTTTTTACAGGCACCGGTATAAAGGCAGAGGGTTTGGAAGTTCTCCAGAAAGTGGAAGATAAATTTACGCTGGGGGAACAGGCTGCAGTTTATGCCAGATCACTTGTGGGCAAACCATATATGTATAATGGAAAGAATCTTTTAGGCGGAACGGACTGCACGGGATTTGTGAAAGCTGTTTATCAGGAGTTTGGAATATCTCTTCCGGACCATATGAAGGACATGGCCAGACAGGGGCAGGAAGCAGACGGGGAAACACCGGGACCGGGCAGTATTGTATTTTACGGAAAGGATCAAATGCCGGAACACGTGGCGATCAGTCTGGGAGACGGCAAAGTGGTGCATGCCAGCAACGCCAGAGAGGGCGTGAAAATTTCACCGCTCAGGTATAGGGAAATATGTAAAGTGATTGATATCCCATACCAGATAAGATAGTTGTTAAAACAGCGCCGGGTTTATTCGCCCGGCGCTGCTTTCATGTAATCTTTTAAGAAATACAGAGTGAGAAGGGTGATTGCCAGTTCACTGACCAGCAGACCCCACAGATATCCCAGAATGCCAAATTTGGGAATAATGAAGAATACAAAAAGCAGACGGATGGAAAGGCCAAGCAGATTCTGGGCAAAATATTTTCCTGTCTCCCCCAAACCGTTCAGAATCCCGCTGAGCGTGCTGGAGAGATACAGGCAGGGACAGATAAAAGAGAGCGTCTTGATAAAGGTTCCCGCAAACTCATTTTTAAATAGAAACAGCCCCATAAAATCTCCGGTAAAATAAAAAACAGCTGTGGAGAGAAAGCCCAGAAGCAGGCAGTAACGGGTTGTAGTGAAGATAAGACTCCGTATTTTTTTATAATTTCCCATTGCCTGGTTTTCTGCCACGGAGGGCAGGAGCATGGCTGAGACAGCATTGGTGATGGCAGAAGGGAAAAGTATAAGCGGCAGCGCCATGCCATTCAGTACACCATAGACAGAGAGTGCCGAGGCGCTGTCCATGCCGAAAAGCCGCAGATGGCCGGGTATCAGTACAGATTCCATGCTGTGAAGGATATTGATAAACAGCCTGTTGCCTGTTAGCGGCAGGGACAGGCACACAATGTCTTTTAAATCTTTTCCGGGCGCATGGATATTGCTGATCTGGTAATGATACTTTTTGTAATCCCAAAGAATAAAAAGCAGGGAAAAAAGCATAGAGACCAGTTCTCCTGCAAAAAGTCCCACAACAGCCAGCATAGGTGTGAGCGGGTGTCCTTCCCCGGTCCATACCAGATAGAGAAGATACGTGGCACTCATGCGGGCGGTCTGTTCCACAAGCTGGGACCATGCGGGGATCCCGGTCTTCTTCCTGGCAATATAATAGCCGTAGGCGCAGGAATGGAAGGTGCCCATAGGAATGGACAGGGAGGAGACGCGCAGCAGATCGGTACACTGCTCCTCCAGCAGGATATGTACGGCAAACCAGGAGGCATGGCGGTACAGCAAAAAGGTGACGGCAAAGGATATAGCCATGGACAGGGAAGTGGCGATCAGAAAAATATCCCGGGCACCCTGTTCATCTTTCAGAGCGACCCTGGCGGCCACGAAGCGTGAGATCGCTGTCTGGATTCCTCCTACTGTCAGTGCAAAACAGAGGGTGTGGATGGGAAAGATAAGCTGGTAGATACCCATCCCCTGTGCACCAATTGTCTGCGACAGGAATATTCTATAGAGAAACCCAAGGATTTTTGTCAGGAAACCGGCCAGAGTCAGGATAAGTGTTCCTTTCAGCAAAATATGTTTGTTATCCATAAGAAGTCCTTTATAGTTACCAGTGCCCCGGCGATGCACAGCTTGCCGAAAGCAACTTTCAAACACGCTCTAGCAGCAGAGATAGCAATAGTAACTTTTATAGCCTTTTTCACAATATATTCCAAAAAGTATCTTGACAGAACAGGATAAGAATGATATTCTACAGTTAAATCCGAGTAAAACAGTCGGAATTTGAAAAGGATGGTGATGATTTGAAATTATCAACCAAAGGTAGGTACGGCTTGAGAGCCCTGATTGATTTGGCTTTGTACAGTGAATCAGAGGCTGTTTCCATACAGAGCATTGCAACCCGCCAGAATATTTCTGACAGTTATCTGGAACAGCTGGTGCGCAAGTTAAAGAGTGCCGGGTTGGTAGTAAGTGTCCGCGGTGCGCAGGGCGGATATAAGCTTGCCAGACCTGCCGGTGAAATTTCCGTAGGGGATGTCCTTCGGGCACTGGAGGGCAGTCTGGATGCCGTTACCTGTAATGGAGGAGAAAAACATAGCTGTCAGGGTGCTGACTTATGTGTCACCCGATATGTATGGCAGCGTATCAATAATAGTATAAAAGAAACTGTAGATTCCATCATGCTGGACCAGCTCGTAGAGGAAAGCCGCATTATGCGGGATAAGGGGCAGATTCAGGTGCAAAAATGTGACAATTAGGAGAGAGGAAATATGAAGACAACAATATATCTGGATAATGCAGCAACAACAAAGACAGCACAGGAGGTTGTAGATGCCATGCTTCCGTACTTCACAGAAAGCTATGGAAATCCATCCAGCATCTATGAGATCGGACAGAGGAGCAAGGAGGCCATCACTAAAGCCAGAGGACAGATCGCAGAAGTGCTGGGCGCAAAAGCAGAAGAGATCTATTTTACCGCAGGCGGCAGCGAAGCAGATAACTGGGCGCTGAAAGCGGCATTTGAGGCATATAAAAATAAAGGAAACCATATTATCACCACAAAGATTGAGCATCACGCCATTCTGCACACCTGTGAATATCTGGAGAAACGCGGTGCAAAGGTGACATATCTGGATGTGGATGAGAACGGTATCGTAAAAATGGATGATCTGTTAAAGGCCATCACACCGGAGACGATCCTGATCTCTATTATGTTTGCCAACAATGAGATCGGCGCCATCCAGCCGATCAAAGAGATTGGTATGATCGCAAAAGAACACGATATTTTATTCCACACAGATGCGGTACAGGCATTCGGACAGGTTCCGATCGACGTGGATGAGATGAATATCGACATGCTGAGTTCCAGCGGCCATAAGATCAACGGACCAAAGGGGATCGGTTTCCTATATATCCGCAAGGGCGTGAAAATCCGCAGCTTTGTACATGGCGGTGCCCAGGAGCGGAAGAGACGGGCAGGAACAGAGAATGTGCCGGCTATTGTGGGATACGGTGTGGCAGCAGAGCGCGCAGCCAGGACTATGGAGGAGCGCACAAAGAAAGAGATAGAGCTCAGGGATTATTTTATCGGCAGAATTTTAAATGAGATTCCTTATGTGCGCCTGAACGGCGATGCAAAAAGGCGTCTGCCAAATAACATTAATGTCAGCTTCCAGTTTATTGAGGGAGAATCCCTTCTGATCATGCTGGATATGAAGGGGATCGCAGCGTCCAGCGGTTCTGCATGTACCTCAGGTTCCCTGGACCCGTCCCATGTACTGCTTGCCATTGGCCTGCCTCATGAGATCGCCCACGGTTCCCTCAGAATGACCATCAGCGAGGAGACAACAAAGGAAGATCTGGATTACACACTGGATCAGATAAAGGAGATTGTAAACCGTCTGCGTGAACTTTCTCCGCTGTTTGAGGATTTCGTAAAAAAACAGAAACAAAAACAGAGCAGGGCCTGAGAAAATAATAAAACAGACAAATTATGGAGGAAATATATTATGTACAGTGAAAAAGTAATGGACCATTTTCAGAATCCGAGAAATGTGGGAGAGATTGAAGGCGCCAGCGGTGTGGGAACCGTAGGCAATGCCAAGTGCGGAGATATCATGAGAATGTATCTGGATATTGACGAGAACGGCATTATCCACGACTGCAAATTCAAAACCTTCGGCTGCGGCGCCGCAGTGGCAACCAGCAGTATGGCTACAGAACTTGTGAAGGGAAAAACCATTCAGGAAGCCCTGCAGGTGACAAACAAAGCGGTTATGGAAGCCCTGGACGGACTTCCTCCCGTGAAAGTACACTGCTCCCTGCTTGCGGAGGAGGCTATCCACGCAGCTCTCTGGGATTATGCGGAAAAGCATGGGATTAAGATTGAGGGTCTGGATAAGCCCAAGAGTGACATCTCCGAAGAGGAAGTAGAGGAAGAGTATTAATGAAAAAAAAGAAGGTAGTTGTGGGGATGTCCGGCGGTGTGGACTCCTCTGTGGCGGCCTATCTGCTGAAAGAACAGGGATATGATGTCATTGGAGTCACCATGCAGATCTGGCAGGATGAGGACAATGCAGCACAGGAGGAGAACGGCGGCTGCTGCGGTTTAAGCGCAGTGGATGATGCCAGAAGAGTGGCGAATATGCTGGAGATTCCCTACTACGTGATGAATTTTAAGAATGAGTTTAAGGAAAACGTCATTGACTATTTCATCGGGGAATATCTGGACGGCCGGACGCCTAACCCCTGTATTGCCTGCAACCGCTATGTGAAGTGGGAATCCCTGCTGAAAAGGAGTATGGAAATCGGTGCAGACTATATCGCCACAGGCCATTACGCCAAAATCGTGCAGACGGACAGCGGCAGATACTCCCTGAAAATGTCAGATGCCACAGGGAAGGACCAGACATATGCCCTGTACAATCTGACCCAGTTCCAGCTCTCACACACACTGATGCCTGTGGGTGTCTATGAAAAAGATGAAATCAGAAAGATCGCAGAACAGATTGGCCTTCCGGTGGCGAAAAAAAAGGACAGCCAGGAAATCTGCTTTGTGCCGGATAAGGATTACGCCGGGTTTATAGAAGAAAATACCCAGAATAAGATTGAAGAGGGCAATTATGTGCTGGCAGACGGTACGGTGATCGGCCGCCATAAGGGGATTACCCATTATACCATTGGACAGCGGAAAGGCCTGGGCCTTGCAATGGGACATCCTGTCTTTGTGACAGAGATCCGCCCCGAGAGCAATGAGGTGGTGATCGGGGAAAATGAGGATCTGTTTCAAAGAGAGCTTGTCTGTGACAGGATCAATTTTATGTCCATTCCCGATCTGCGGGAGGATATGCGTGTTATGGCAAAAATAAGATATAATCACAGAGGTGCTCCCGCTGTCATCCACAGGGAGGATGAGGATAGGATCCGGGTGATCTTTGAGGAACCTCAGAGAGCCGTTACGCCCGGGCAGGCAGTTGTTTTCTATGATGGAGAATATGTTGCCGGGGGCGGTATTATTTTATAATGATCTACATGGGTTACTGTTCACGGACCACTGTACCGGGAGGTGTTTTCATGCCGGAAGCATGAAAATCCCCAGGCAGCCAGCGCGATATGAGGCAGAGTGCTCCATATCTGTGTATCGCGAAGCGTGTTACTGGACACGGAGTGAGCAGTAACCTACATAGTAAACCTGCCTGGGAAACAGACTTTTTAGCTTTCTGTTTTCCGGGCAGTTTTTAGATTCGTGTCCACAAAGTTTGTAATCAGCTTAATAGGCGGGACATGCTGGGGACGTATCCCATATTTTTTACATGGAGGGAAAGAAAAACTTGAAAGTGAAAGCAGAATTGCTGGACGAGGAGAGAATCCGGTATATATATAAAAGCCATATGAAAAAGGATTTTCCAAGGGCAGAGCTTAAACCGCTGAAAAGTATCTTGATGCTCATAGAGCAGAACAGAGGTGAAGGGTACGGGTTTTATAATGAAAGGGAACTGGCAGGTTACGCATTTTTGATAAAGGCACCATCGGGCAGGGCATATCTCATTGATTATCTGGCTGTGCTGCCGTCCCTCAGAGACAGAGGATATGGCAGCGCGTGTCTTCGGGCACTTCAGGATGTATTTGGGAAGGATCTGGTCATGGTAGAATCTGAAGAACCATCTTTTGCAGCCCGGGAGACGGAAAGACAGGTTCGCAGAAGAAGAATCAGCTTTTATGAAAAGAACGGCTTTTTTGATTCCCGGAATATATGCCGCCTGTTTGGCGTGGAATACAGGATTTTGGGAAAGGCGGACTGTATGGAGGAAGAGCATAGACAAATGCGCTGTAGGGAAGAGCTGGACAGTATTTACCGCACTGTGATACCTAAGATCGCATATGGCAGCCAGGTGAAATGGCTGTGATAAAAACAGCACCAGTACAGGCAGCCGCGCAGAACAATACCCTGTGGGAACCGTTGGCGGGCAGGAAAGGCTGCCGGCCTGATGCTTTTTGGGACCGGGATTCTTTTATAAAGGAAGAAATTCCGGTTTTCTGTTTTTAAAAACAGTATAATATTTGAAGCCGCATTCCTTTAAAAGCGCTCCGGCACGTTCAAAATCATAGGCGATATGTTCCGGTGCGTGGGCGTCGGAACCGATGGTCAGGATTTCGCCGCCCAGTTCCCGATAACGGATCAGTATGTTCTCTGTGGGATTGGGGTGGCCCAGGCCGTATTTGAAGCCGGCTGTATTGCACTCCAGACCAATGCCTTTCTGCACCAGCACACCAAGGATTTCGTCCAGGATATCCCTGTATTTTTCGTAGGAGTAGTACAGATTACGGTTGGGGCCATAGCGCACCACATAGTCAATATGACCGCATACATCAAAGCAGGAAAGGACTTTCAGGTTTTCAAGAAGACAGGTAAAGTAACTGCGGTAGGCCTCCTCCTCACTGCGGTTTTCAAAGAATATCCTGTCATAGGGGTCACATCCGTCCGCAACATGTACAGAGCCGATGATAAAGTCAAAGGGAAAGCTGGCGGCAAAGGAGGGCAGTTTTCCGGTCAGATGGGGCTGAAGTCCAAGCTCCATACCGAAATATATCTCTATTTTATCCTCATACTTCTTTTTGAGTTCCATCAGTTTCTCCCGGTAGGCCGGCATATCCACCAGAAAATCAAACTCTCCGGGAGGAAAATCGAAATCCATATGTTCCGTGAAGCAAATGCTGGGCATATTTCTGTGAATAGCCCCAAGGACCATATGCTCCATAGGGGCTTCGCTGTCACTGGAAAATGACGTGTGCATGTGATAATCTGCGTACATAGATGACATCTCCTTTTCTTTTGCTGCCCTAATTATATAGGAAAGAAAGGGAATTGTACATAAAGAGAATGTAAAACTGGTACGATTTTTCATTTTATGCTTGAATTTTTGTCTCAGATTAGGTACAATATCAAATAGGTTGATGTTTCTTTAACAATCTTAATAGAAACCTCACGGAATACAAACACTTTTAGGAGGAATGAATAACATGGCAGTAAAAGTAGCAATCAATGGATTTGGACGTATTGGACGTCTTGCTTTCAGACAGATGTTTGGAGCAGAAGGATTTGAAATCGTAGCGATCAATGATTTAACATCTCCGACAATGTTAGCTCACTTACTGAAATATGACTCTACACAGGGAAGATATGCACTTGGCGATACAGTAACAGCAGGTGAAGATTCCATCACAGTTGATGGAAAAGAGATCAAGATCTACGCAAAAGCAAAAGCAGAAGAACTTCCTTGGGGAGAGATCGGTGTAGATGTAGTTCTGGAATGTACAGGTTTCTATACATCCAAAGATAAAGCAGAAGCACATATCAAAGCAGGCGCTAAGAAAGTTGTTATTTCCGCTCCGGCTGGAAACGACCTTCCGACCATCGTTTACAATGTAAACCATGAGACACTGACAAAAGATGATAACATCATCTCAGCTGCTTCCTGTACAACAAACTGCCTGGCTCCAATGGCAAAAGCATTAAACGACCTGGCTCCGATCAAATCCGGTATCATGTGCACGATCCACGCTTACACAGGTGATCAGATGACACTGGACGGACCGCAGAGAAAAGGTGATTTAAGAAGATCTCGTGCAGCAGCAGTTAATATCGTTCCGAACAGCACAGGTGCTGCAAAAGCCATCGGTCTGGTTATTCCGGAACTGAACGGCAAATTGATCGGATCTGCTCAGCGTGTTCCGACCCCGACAGGTTCTACTACAATTCTGACAGCAGTTGTTGACGGAACTGTAACTGTAGATCAGGTTAACGCGATCATGAAAGAGCAGGCTACAGAGTCCTTCGGATACAACACAGATGAAATCGTATCCAGCGATGTTATCGGTATGAGATATGGTTCTCTGTTTGATGCAACTCAGACAATGGTTATGCCGTTAGACAATGGCACAACAGAAGTACAGGTAATCTCCTGGTATGACAATGAGAATTCTTACACAAGCCAGATGGTAAGAACAATCAAATACTTCGGAAAATTATTAGAGAAATAATCATTAAGAATAAAGATAACCATTCAGCCGGGCCTGCGTATTTACTGAGCAGACCGTGCATAAGAGTGGCGGCAGCAGGTATTCGTTCCATCGCAGAGCGATTTTAACGGGCGGATACTCGTAACTGCTCCATGGATGGAATAGTTATGAATAATGACTCATTAAGGGGTCCGGTCTATTTTGGACCGGGCTTCTTTCGTCCATTCGTGAAATGGGAAGTATTATTTGATAAGAACAAGTAACGATTCAGCAGGTCTGCCCATTTACTGAGCTGGCCGTAAGGAAAACATTCCGCAGCCAGGTAAAATCCCATCACCAAAGGCAATTCTGCATGGATCTTTGTCTGCAGATGTGGGGATACTGAACCGTTACAAGAACAAATATTAAAGGAGGCATCATCCAATGCTCAACAAAAAATCAGTTGATGACATCAACGTAAAAGGTAAAAAAGTTTTAGTCCGCTGTGATTTCAACGTTCCCCTTCAGGATGGTAAGATCACAGATGAAAATCGTCTGGTAGCAGCTCTTCCAACTATCAAGAAGCTGATCGCTGACGGCGGAAAAGTGATCCTGTGTTCTCACCTGGGCAAACCCAAGGGAGAGGCAAAACCGGAATTATCTTTAGCACCTGTTGCAAAGAGAATGTCAGAATTACTGGGACAGGAAGTAAAATTTGCCGCTGACCCGGAAGTAGTCGGACCAAATGCAAAGGCTGCTGTCCAGGCAATGAAAGACGGAGATGTTGTTTTACTGGAAAATACACGTTACCGTGCAGAAGAGACGAAGAACGGAGAGGCATTCAGCAAAGAGCTGGCATCTCTGTGCGATGTATTTGTAAATGATGCATTTGGTACTGCCCACAGAGCACACTGCTCCAATGTTGGTGTGACACAGTTTGTAGATACCGCAGTTGTTGGATATCTGATGCAGAAAGAGATCGACTTCCTGGGAAATGCAGTGGACAATCCTAAGAGACCTTTTGTTGCGATCTTAGGCGGCGCTAAAGTTTCCAGCAAGATTTCTGTTATCAACAACCTGCTTGACAAAGTGGACACCCTGATCATCGGCGGCGGAATGTCCTACACATTCTCAAAGGCTATGGGCGGACACATCGGTACATCTCTCTGTGAGGATGACTATCTGCAGTATGCACTGGATATGATGAAAAAAGCAGAAGAAAAAGGCGTAAAACTTTTACTGCCGGTGGACAACCGTATTGGTGATGACTTCTCAAATGACTGCAACATCCAGGTGGCAAAACGCGGTGAGATTCCGGACGGATGGGAAGGCATGGATATCGGACCTGAGACAGAGAAAATTTTCTGTGAAGCTGTCAAAGATGCCAAGACTGTAGTATGGAACGGACCAATGGGATGTTTTGAGATGCCGAATTTTGCTCATGGAACAGAAGAAGTTGCAAAAGCACTGGCTGATACAGACGCTACCACCATTATCGGCGGCGGTGATTCAGCAGCAGCTGTCAATATCCTGGGATATGGGGACAAGATGACACACATCTCCACAGGAGGCGGTGCTTCCCTGGAATTCCTGGAAGGCAAAGAACTGCCGGGTGTGGCAGCAGCGAACGATAAATAAAATATCCCGCCGCTTGCGGGAAGATAGAAAGAAGGAAATCGGATCATGGCAAGAAGAAAAATTGTTGCTGGTAACTGGAAGATGAACATGACTCCCAGCGAGGCAGTTGAATTAGTAAACACATTAAAACCTCTGGTAGCAAACGAAGAAGTGGACGTAGTATTCTGCGTACCTGCAATTGATATCATCCCGGTCGTGGAGGCTTGCAAAGGCACAAACATCCAGGTTGGCGCTGAGAACATGTACTATGAGGAGAAAGGTGCCTACACAGGCGAGATCGCTCCCAACATGCTCACAGACGCAGGTGTAAAATATGTTGTTTTAGGTCATTCTGAGAGAAGAGAATACTTCGCAGAGACAAATGAGACGGTAAACAAAAAAATGCTGAAAGCATTTGAACACGGAATCACTCCGATCATGTGCTGCGGAGAGACTTTGGAGCAGAGGGAACAGGGTGTGACCATGGACTTTATCCGTCAGCAGGTTAAAGTTGGATTCCAGGGTGTGACAGCAGACCAGGCAAAGACAGCGGTTATCGCTTATGAACCGATCTGGGCTATCGGAACAGGAAAAACAGCTACGACAGAGCAGGCACAGGAAGTTTGTGCAGACATCCGTGCATGTATCGCTGAAGTCTATGACCAGGCAACTGCAGAAGCTATCCGTATCCAGTACGGCGGATCTGTAAATGCTAAGACAGCTCCGGAACTGTTCGCTCAGAACGATATCGACGGCGGTTTGGTAGGCGGCGCTTCCCTGAAACCGGATTTTGGACAGATCGTCAATTATAAATAAACTATTGCAGCATTAGAAAAGCCTTCCCTGTAAAAGGGAGGGCTTTTTTGTCAGGGATGAGCCGGGGCCTGGATTCCCTCAAGGTCAAAAGGCGGGGTATATTCCTTTTTGGCACTGCTCTTTTCCTGCATATATCCGTCTGTGAGGCCAAGGCGGATGGCTTCGTTCAGTACACTTTCATATTCATATGTGGTAATTCTGCGGTTGATCTTTGGATGCTCGCTGCTTTTATAGAAAGGAGTAAACTGGCTCAGCAGGCTGATGAGATAATGGTCATCCGGAAGCGTTTCCTTTATCCAGTGCAGCAGACGGAGGGAGTCTTTCCGGCTGCCGGGAAGAACCATATGCCGGATGATGACACCGCTTCTCAAAAGACCGTCTTTGCTAAAGACGGGTGCACCCTTCTGTTCTATCATAACTTGAATGGCTTTGGAAGCCACGGAAAAATAATCGGCGGCTCCGGAGTAACATGCGGACAGTTCACTGTCATAATATTTTAGATCCGGCAGATAGATATCCACATAGCCATCCAGAAGCGCTAGGGTCTCCTGTTTTTCATATCCTCCGCAGTTGTAGACAACCGGTATATGAAGACGGCTTTTTACCCGGTCAAGGGCAGGGAGGATGGAGGGCAGATATTGAGTGGGTGTCACCAGATTGATATTGTGGGCCCCGGCATCCTGCAGCTCCAGGAAAATTTCAGACAGTCTGTCCGGAGAGATTTCTTTTCCAAACCCCTGGCTGCTTATGGAATGATTTTGGCAAAAGCAGCAGCGGAGTGTACAGCCTGTGAAAAAAATAGTGCCGCTGCCTTTTGTACCGCTGATACACGGCTCCTCCCAATGGTGCAGGGCAGCTCTGGCAGCCATCAGTTTGTCGGTACATTGACAGTAGCCTCTGCGCAAATGACGGTCAACATGGCAGTTCCTTGGGCAGAGTGAACAATTTTTATATTCGTCCGTCTGGTTCATCAGCGATTTTCCTCCAAACATTTCATTTCTTTACCAAAACTGTTTCGTTTTATTAACATCATAATGAAAATTTCCTAAAATTTCAAGTGTATGCCTGAAACCTCTTCCTTTTTGTCGTATTTTGCGTTAAAATAATTCGTGTGAAACTTTTTAGGGGAGAAATGCGTCTAATAATTAAAGGGTGTGAAAATGAGTAAAAAAACAAAAGAAAACAAAAAAACAGAAAAAAAGAATAAGGGAAAAAGCAAGGTTGTCAAAAGAATACTGATAGCATTGCTGATCGTGCTGCTGCTGGCAGTGGTAGGAATTTACTGTGCGGTAGGGTATTATTACCAGGATAAATTCTACAGCGGAACCACCATCAATGGATATGACTGCAGTGAAAAATCGGTGGACTACATCAAGGAGATCATCAAAAAGGAAGCGGAAACTTATGCATTGACCATCAAAGAGCGGGATGACAAGCAGGATGTGGTACAGGCCGCTGACATCAAGCTGACTTATAAGGATGACGGAGAACTGGAACAGCTTTTGAAGGACCAGAATTCCTGGCTGTGGATATTCAGCTTGGCAAAAAATAAGAATTATGAGGTGAGCCTGGATAATTCCTATGATGAGGCAAGTCTGGATACGGTTATCAGCAGCCTGGCCTGTCTCAAGCCGGAAAATATGACAGCGCCGCAGGATGCTTATCTGGAGGATACCGGAGAAGCATATCAGATTGTCCCTGAGGTGGAAGGCAATACCCTGGATCAGGAAAAGACAGTGAAGGCGATCAAGGATGCTGTGAACGGAAGGAAAGGGGAAGTCTCCCTGGAGGAGTCAGGCTGTTATCAGGCGCCTGCTGTACGGCAGGATGACGCGGCTCTGACCCAGGAAAGAGATAAGCTGAATGCATTGACTACCATGCAGATCGTTCTGGATTTCGGTCATGGGCAGGAAACGATCACCAGAGACCTTTTGAAATCCTGGCTGAAGAAAGACGACGCTGGCAATTATTATTTTGACGAGCCTACAGTGAAGCAATATATTATTGACCTTTCCACAGTATACAACACTAAAGGAAAAGCTAGAGACTTTGTTACGACAGGCGGAAGTACGGTTCATCTTACCGGAGGCGACTATGGCTGGCAGTTGTGGCAGGATAAGACCACAGAGTCCCTGATGAACACGCTCAATGCCGGACAGAGTACAACTTTGGAAGTGACCTGGCTGTACAAGGCACAGAAACATGACGGCAATGAGATTGACGGCACTTATGTGGAGATATCCATTTCCCAGCAGCATATGTGGTTCTATAAAAACGGCAGCCTTGTTGTGGATACTCCGGTAGTGACTGGTAATCCAAACACAGGACATGCAACACCGGCAGGAGGTGCCTGGAATCTGAAAGACAAAAAGAGTCCTTTCACCCTTGTGGGGAAAAAGCCGGACGGAAGTATTGATTATGAAGAGCCGGTTACCTATTGGCTGCCATTCAACGGCGGCGTGGGCATCCACGACCTGGTGAAGAGGGATGCGTTCGGCGGTGATATCTATCTGAGCAATGGTTCTCATGGCTGTGTCAACACGCCGATTGATGCGGTACAAATGATTTACAATAATATTGAGGTGAATACACCGATTGTAGTGTATTAGGAAAACAGCCGGAGTTTATATGCTCCGGCTGAAACTATGTCCAGAAATCAGGATTTTGCCTTTATACCCATAAAACAGCAGTGCTGTGACGCGGGAAGGTGTAAACGCGTGTATTGTTTTTGCGGTTTTCTGTTGAAATTTGCGTGTAAAACTGATATAATGCTAATCAGTTGAATAAAAATACATAATATACATTAATAATGCATAAAAATGAATGCATAAGGAGAGAGGAATATGAAAAAATTAGCAGCAGCAGCTTTAGTAGCTGCCATGGTACTGTCTCTGGCAGGATGCGGCAGCAGCACAAAGAAAATTGAGTCAAAAGAGGATCTGAAGGATGCCGTTATCGGCGTACAGCTTGGAACAACAGGTGATACTACGGTATCAGAACCTTCTGTGGGGGCCAAAGAAGTAAAGCGCTATAACAAAGGCGCTCAGGCAATCCAGGCGCTGAAAAAAGGCCAGATTGACTGTGTGGTGATCGATACAGAGCCGGCCAAGAAATTTGTTGAGCTGAATGACGACCTGAAGATGATCGAGGACCAGTTTGATGATGAGCAGTATGCCATCAGTATGAAAAAGGGAAATACAGAGTTGAAAGATGCCTTCAACAAAGCTCTGGGAGAACTGGAAGAGGAAGGTGTTCTTTCCGATATCATAAACAATTACATTGGCGATGAGGCGGGCAAAAACCCATATGAATCACCTGCGGATGCTGACCGTTCCAAAGGCAAACTGGTAATGGCGACCAACGCGGAATTTGAGCCGTGGGAATACCACGACGGTGAATCTATTGTGGGTATCGACGTAGATATTGCTCAGGCTATCTGTGACAAACTGGGATATGAGCTGGAAGTTTCCGATATGGAATTTGACGCGATCCTTCCTGCAGTGCAGTCCGGAAAAGCAGACTTTGGTGCAGCCGGTATGACTGTAAATGAAGAACGTCTGGAAAGTGTTGATTTTACGGATACTTATGCAAATGCAAGCCAGGTTATCATAGTAAAGAAATAAAGAGGACCCTTGAAAAGAAAAGCTGCTGACAATCCTGCCGGCAGCTTTCCTTGCGGGAGAAAGTAAGACAGGTGGAAAAATGTGTGTATTAGGGATTTCACAACAGCTTTATAACAACTTTATAAAAGATGACCGGTATATGTGGCTGCTGGAAGGTTTGAGAAATACACTGCTCATCACACTTCTGGCAGTGATCATCGGTATCATCATCGGATTTTTGGTAGCCATTGTGCGTTCCAGCCATGACAAAAACGGTTCTTTTAAGATCCTGAACGGGGTATTTAAAGTTTATCTGACGGTTATCCGCGGTACGCCAACCATGATTCAGTTATTGATCATGAATTTTGTTATTTTTGGCAGCTTTTCCATCAACCCTGTGCTGGTGGGCGGCCTTGCTTTTGGTATTAACTCAGGAGCGTATGTGGCGGAGATTGTCCGTTCCGGTATTATGTCAGTGGACCAGGGACAGTTTGAAGCCGGGCGTTCTCTGGGGCTTAACTATTCCCAGACCATGAAGTCCATTGTTATGCCCCAGGCATTTAAAAATGTGCTTCCTGCACTGGTCAATGAAATGATCGTGCTCTTAAAAGAGACTTCTATTGTGGGCTACATCGGTATGATGGATCTGACAAAGGGCGCTATGCTGATCCAGAGCCGTACTTATAATGCGTACCTGCCCCTGCTGGCAGCCGCCCTGATTTATCTGGTACTGGTTATGATTTTAACAGCATGTATGAATAAGCTGGAAAGGAAGTTGAGAACCAATGAGCGATAACAACATTTTACTGGAAGTACAGGGGCTTAAGAAAGCTTTTGGAGAGAATAACGTGCTGGACGGCATAACAACGGATATCCGTCAGGGTGAAGTGGTTGCGGTCATTGGTCCTTCCGGTTCCGGTAAATCCACATTTCTTCGTTCCCTGAACCTGCTGGAAGTGCCCACAGGCGGCAGGATTTTGTTTGAGGGTACAGATATTACGGACCCAAAGGTTGATATCAACCGTCACCGCCAGAAGATCGGCATGGTATTCCAGCAGTTTAACCTTTTTCCGAACATGACAGTAAAGGAAAATATTATGCTGGCCCCTGTGAAGTTAAAACTCATGACACAGAGCGAAGCGTCACAGAAAGCGGATGAGCTTCTGGCAAGAGTCGGGCTCCCGGAAAAAGCAGACACATACCCGGACATGCTCTCAGGCGGCCAGAAACAGAGGATTGCTATCGCAAGAGCACTGGCTATGAACCCGGATGTTATGCTGTTTGACGAACCCACTTCCGCCCTGGACCCTGAAATGGTGGGGGAAGTGCTGGAGCTTATGAAAGAACTGGCAGAGTCCGGAATGACCATGGTGGTTGTCACCCATGAGATGGGATTCGCCAAAGAGGTGGCATCCAGGGTGATATTCATTGATGAGGGAAAGATCCAGGAGGAAAACCATCCAAAGGAATTTTTTGAAAACCCGAAAAATCCCAGATTAAGAGAATTTTTATCAAAAGTATTATAATGACCGGGGACAGGACAGGAGAAATGGATCTAAGATCTTCCTGTCCTTTGCTGTTTAGTCCCCGGTTTTCTGCTATTATCCACTGTACAGCGGAGCCAAAATGCATTATAATTTCTGTCATTTTTTTAACAAAAACCGTCCAAATCTTGTAATTAGGATTGAAAAATTCTGGATTTCTGTTAAAATAAAAAAGGTATAAGACGCAGAAATGGAATTTGACATATAAAGGAGAGAAAATATGAGTAAAAAACCAACCGTATTAATGATTCTCGATGGATATGGCCTGAACGACAATTGTGAGGCGAATGCCGTATGCGAGGCAAAGACCCCTATTATGGACCAGTTAAAATCCCAGTGCCCCTTTGTAAAGGGCAATGCAAGCGGAATGGCAGTAGGCCTTCCGGAAGGTCAGATGGGAAACTCCGAGGTGGGACATCTGAATATGGGTGCAGGCCGCATTGTCTACCAGGAGCTGACGAGGATCACCAAAGAGATTGAAGACGGTGATTTCTTTCAGAACGAAGCGCTGCTGAAAGCAGTACGCAATGCAAAAGCAAATGATTCCGCACTGCATTTATTCGGACTTCTTTCTGACGGTGGTGTGCACAGCCATAATACTCATGTATATGGTATTCTGGAGCTGGCTAAGAGAGAAGGGCTTTCCAAAGTATTTGTACACTGCTTCCTGGACGGACGTGACACTCCTACCACAGCGGGCAAAGAATATATCAAAGAGCTGAATGACAAGATGAAAGAGCTGGGTGTAGGCCAGGTAGCATCTGTTATGGGACGCTACTATGCCATGGACCGTGACAACCGCTGGGACCGTGTGGAGAGAGCATACAATGTTATGACAAAAGGGGAAGGAAATCAGGCAGAGTGCCCGGTTTGCGCGGTGAAAGATTCCTATGCGGCAGAGAAGACAGATGAATTTGTAGAGCCGACAGCCATTGTAAAGGACGGTCAGCCGGTTGGGATCATCAAAGACAAAGATTCTGTGATCTTCTTTAACTTCCGTCCTGACAGAGCCCGTGAGATCACAAGAGCTTTCTGTGATGACGAGTTTACCGGATTTACAAGAGATAAGAGGCTGGATCTGACATATGTATGCTTCACTGAGTATGATCCCACCATCCCCAATAAAGACGTGGCCTTCCATAAGGTAGCTATCAGTAATACGTTCGGTGAATTCCTGGCTGCCAATGGCATGACGCAGGCACGTATCGCCGAGACGGAGAAATATGCACACGTTACATTCTTCTTTAACGGCGGTGTGGAGGAGCCAAACAAAGGGGAGGACAGAATCCTGGTGAAATCCCCCAAGGTTGCCACATATGACCTGAAACCGGAGATGAGCGCATACGAAGTTTGCGACAAGCTGACAGAGGCCATTCGTTCCGGCAAATACGATGTGATCATCATCAACTTTGCAAATCCGGATATGGTAGGCCATACAGGTGTGGAAGATGCGGCTATCAAAGCCGTGGAAGCCGTGGATGCATGTGTGGGCAAAGCCGTGGATGCTGTGAAGGAAGTGGACGGACAGATGTTCATCTGCGCGGACCATGGAAACGCGGAGCAGCTGAAAGACTATGTGACGGGCGAAACCTTTACTGCTCACACAACAAATCCGGTGCCGTTTATCCTGGTCAATGCAGAACCGGGTTATGGTCTGAGAGAGGGCGGATGCCTGGCAGATATTGCACCTACATTGATTGAAATGATGGGGATGGAACAGCCGAAAGAAATGACCGGAAAATCCCTGCTGATCAAGAAATGATCCGCTAAATACAACGGAATGTTAAAGAGCGCTGTTTTTGCAGCCGGTTTACAGCAGCCGGCGGGGAACAGCGTTCTTTTTGTGCTGCGGGAAAGTTCGGTCAAACTTTCTTATGCGGCAGGATGCAGATCAGGGGTTACTATTCAGCCTTCCGGTTTCATAGCAACAAAAGCATGCACAGTACTGCCCTTCAGGGTACAGACTGCATAAACCGCAGTCTGGCGCGTGGCTGTCTCGGGATTGCCTTGCAATTGCAAGGCAACACCTCGCGGGACAGAGGAAGGCTGAACTGTTACGATCATGGAAACTTCTGAAATCCGGAAGGGTCAAAGAATTTGCGGTAAACAGCAGGAGTGAAATCCAGGTCTTTTTTAAATGCCCGGATAAAGTGTGAGGTACTGGAAAAGCCGCATTCTGCCGCTATGGCGTCTATGGAGAGTGTAGTTTCCATGACCAGCTCCCTTGCATGGCGCAGGCGGAGGGTGGACAGGTACTCATGAGGGGAGGCGCCGGTCTCAGCCTTAAAAACCCTTGAAAAGTGATATTTGCTCAGGGCTGTTTGGCGTGCTGCATCCTCCACGGTAACGGGTTCCTGAAAGTGTGTTTCCAGATAGCGGCAGGCTTTTTGGATGGATGGGCTGGGAGGCTTCCGGATCTTGGCAGCAAGGGATCCCAGTAAGGTGTGGACCATGGAAGACAGGCGGTGGTCATCAGGCTGGGGAAGGCGGAGCTGGTCCAAAATCTGCTGGAAGGTTAAGGCGGCCTCGGATTTATTCCGAAATAAGGCACCGTTTTTCCGGTAGAGGTATTCACAGTAGTCCGGGGTGATGTTCCCGTCAAAGTGAAAGAACTGGAACCTGACCTGTCTTGGGGTATAATAATGGTGCGGGTGCATACAGTCCAGAAGGACAATATCTCCTGTTGCGGCTGTGAAGGTGTGATCTCTATATGTAAAGTGCAGTTCTCCTGACAGGATGCAGAAGAAAAGGTAAGAGTGCAGACCACTCCGCCGGACCTGGTAGGGCGGCGCACAGAGATATTCAGCGCCCCAGTAGACGCAGAAGAGATGTTCCTTGGCAAAGGGGGAGGGAGAGTGGAAGTAAATCCCTTTTTTGCTCATGATTCCCCGCTCTCCCGGGATCATACCTTCCTCGTGTATTTTTTCCAGTATCATAGGCAGCCTCCTTATAGCACAAAATGTATATTAATGAGCATGAATGAGTAGTGAAAAAACTATAAGAATAGTATATATTAGGAGTTAGAAACAAGCAAGACGGAAATGTGGAGACTTGCGGGTAATTATTATCTGCGCATGTTTTGTTTATTATGAGGGCATTGTGTGCTTAGGATGTACAGTAAAACAGGGTAAAGTATTTTGCTGATGGGTGTACAGCAATAGAAAGCTTATAACTGTTGTCAGCAGTTATGGTTACCAAGTGTTTTTGGGCATCTGCGCAGGTGGATTTCAATTTTGGGGGATGCTTTCTATACTGTGAGAAAGGAGAAGTGTTATGACATCAAGAGAAAGAGTTCGGGCGGCGTTTGAACACAGGCAGCCGGATAAGGTGCCGGTAGATTTTGGGGGTATGTGCTGTTCCATGATCAATGCCATTGTGCTGAAGGACCTGCGGGCATATTATGGGCTGGAGTACCGTCCGCCGAAAATCAATGACATGTCCACCATGACAGCTTTTGTGGAGCCTGATCTGGCAGACTGTCTGGGATGTGATGTGCAGCAGCTTTATAATTATGGAGATACTTACGGACATATTAATACAGACTGGAAAGAGTGGAAATACCGCGGTGAGACAGTTCTGATCCCATCCAACGCAGTTGTAAAGGATGACGGTAAGGGTGGTTATTTCGTATATCCGGAAGGGGATGACACCCTGCCGCCGTCCGGTCATATGCCGGCCAATGGATTTTATTTTGACAATCTGACACGTACACCGGAATTTGATGAGGATGAGGCCAATCCCGATGACAATGTGGAAGATTATACCCATGTGACAGATGAACAGATTGCCTACCACAAAAAAGTTCTGGCAGAAGTGAGCGGCTCACAGAGAGCCATTCAGGTGGGGCCTGGCTATTTTGGACTGGGTGACGCTAATAATATACCGGGACCGAATCTGAAGAATCCCAGGGGGATCAGAAGCATTCAGGAGTGGTATATGGCCCCCCTTCTCTATCCTGAATATGTGGAGGAGGTTTTTGAGAAGGGAACAGAGATTGCCATTGAAAGTTTCAGGAAATACTGGGATGCATTCGGTTCAGATATTGATATCCTGTTTATCTGCGGTACGGACTTTGGAACTCAGAGAGGGCCTTTTATGAGTCCGGAAGTGTTCCGGGACCTGTATATGCCTTATTATAAAAAGATGAATGACTGGGTGCATGCGCACACAACATGGAAAACACTGAAACACTGCTGCGGCGGTATTTTCCCAATCCTGCCCTACATGATCGAGGGCGGATTTGACGGGATCAATCCGGTACAATGTTCCGCGGAGGGAATGGACCCCAAAACGCTGAAGGATACATACGGCAAAGAGATTGTGTTCTGGGGCGGCGGTGTGGATATGCAGCAGGTACTGCCCTTTGGCAGGCCGGAGGAAGTGCGCAGGCAGGTCCTGGAGCGGCTGGAGATATTCTCTAAGGACGGAGGATATGTTTTCAACACCATACATAATATTCAGGCCAACACACCCATTGAAAATATAGCTGCTATGATTGATGCGGTAAAAGAGTTCAACGGGGATAAGTAAAAATATTTGTACAAAATTGCAGGGTAAAACAAGGCGGGAATTTGTGAAAGTTTCCGTCTTGTTTTTGCGAATTTCCTGTGCTATGATTTATCTACATTTCAAATCTCGGAATGATTCCGAAAATCTGAAAAGGCCATTCGGCCGAAATTTCCAAATGTAAAGAAAAAGCAGAAGGGGTAAAAATGCCTTTACAGGGGATTTTATGCCCTGATGCGGAAAGGGGCGTTATTTTATGAAAAAATGGAAGAAGGTTCTGGCAGCAGGGCTTCTTACGGTCCTTTTTTCCAATGCTGTCTGTGGACAGGCGGTTTCTGCCGAAAAAGGCGGGGAGATTCTGTATGCAGATGCAATGGGGCAGGCTATCCGGACCGCTTCGGAGGGAAAAGGCCCTCCATTCAGGGCAGGCAGAGTACAGGAACGCGGACTGCAGTCCGTAGAAAAGGAGAAAATCGCATATCATAAGGAGGATGCAGAGCATGGTAACAGTCAGAAAAGGAGATTGCGCAGCACCACAAAGGAGGATGCAGAGCATGTTAACAGTCAGAAAAGGAGATTGTGCAGCACCACAGGGGAGGAAGCAAAATATAGTTCCGGTATCAAGACAGGTGATAAGGGAACGTCAGGTTATGAAAAAGACATGGAATCCGGGCAGATGTCAGGAACAGGCCAGAATTCCGGTCTGGAGACAGGGGGAAGGGAAAAGTCTGTCCCCGGTACATCTGCAGGATCACAAAAAGTCTCCGGTCATTCAGGTTTGGAAACAGAAGGAATGCAGAAGGTTTCCGGTCGGCCAGGAGTGCTGCGATCAGGGGCGCTCTGTATATCCGGTCAGGAGGCTGTACAAAAGAGCGCAATCCTCCAAAATTCTGTCGTGGAATCCAAATATAAACAGAAAAACAGGGAAAATATTTGTGCGAAAGCCAAGGTCGATCTGATGACTGCACAGATACAGAAAAAGACAGAAGAAGGAAGGTCTGCGCAGATACAGGAGAAGGCAAAAGCGCAAAAGGCAGAGCAGAATCCGGATGATTTAAATGGAACGGCAGATTCAGAGCCTCATGTTGATGCGGAAAGTCCGGAAGACCCAGGCAGTCTCAAGGAGCCGGAACGTTCGGATAATGCGGAAACCGGCACTGGGGAAAAACAGCCCGATAATTCTTTCGGAAGCGGCAATACGGAAGTAAGCCAGGGAAACGAGCAGGAGGAAGAAAACAAGGAGGAAGAAAACAAGGAGGAAGAAAACACAGAGGAAGAAAACAAGGAGGAAGAAAACCAGAAGGAGGAAGAGCATAAGGAGGAGGAACAGGATACATTGGAAAAGGCGCTGGAGGAACCGGTACCGGGTCAGTATTCCAGAATTTCCGATATGCACATGAGAAGTGCAGTGACCAGTACCATACAGGTTGGCTGGAAGGAATCCTTGGGTTCTATAGATCCCGGACTTTTAAGTCTGGATGACCCTTATAACGTATCTATCAAGTATGTGGACTCCAGCGATACCGGCAACCCGGATATGCGGGGAAAGTGGCGTCTTCTATACTGTGTGCAGTATCAGCATAATGCGCCGGAAGGGCAGATCACCTGGGATGGGGCAGGGCGTGTCTCACCGTCTATTGCATATCTTATGTACTGGGGCTGCCGATACTGGGGGAAAGAGAGTCTGTGGCCGAATTACAGGACAGGATACGGCTGGAAATACGATGCGCTGGCCACTCAGTATGCGATTCATATAGTCAACGGGGAATTCTCCCTGAACACTCTGTACAATCATCTCAAAGGATCAAAAAAAGAGCAATTCTATAACATCATAAACAAGATGGTGAACGATGCAAATCATCCCCCCTATTATACACCTTTTGCCGATGGCTGGCGAAGCTTTGACTATACCTTGTCCGAGACAAGTGTTACATGGACCGCGCAGGCTTATAATGGCAAAGAGGGATTTATAACAAAATGGATAAACCAGAATTTGTCAGACGGGATCACAGACTGCAGTGAGTATATCACTTCAAAAAAAGGAACCGCGGACAACGGTGCCACAGTTATCTGGAAAGACAGCGGTGACGCGTCAGCGTTCAGAATCTGGATTCCCAAATCACAATATCTGCTGCTGCAGGAAAAAGGTGCTAAGGTTACAGCTTCCATATCAGGCGAACATTCTCTGTATCTGGCGGGCTGGGTCTATAAAAGCAATAATTCCAAATACCAAATGGTGACCATGCTGGAGGGCGGTGGGGGTTCTGCAGCCCACAAAAAAACAGTCACGGCACAGATTCCCAAAAAGGCAGTGAGCTGCTACATAGATCTCCAAAAAGCGGACAAGGAGACCGGTGAGACAAAACCGCAGGGAAATGCTGAGTTTTCCGGTGCGGTATATGAGGTAAAAAATAAGGCCGGCACTGTGGTTGATAAAATGACCACAAATACATCAGGAAAAGCAACCAGTGTTCCACTTGCCACAGGGACCTATACGGTAAAGGAGATTACTGCCCCAAAAGGGTATGAACTGGATAAAAAAACCTACACAGTGACCTTTACAAATACAGATTTGACTCAGAGTGTGTACCGTAAAAGCGTACGGTCAGAAGAGCCTGTGAAAAAGGGAAGTGTGACGCTGAAAAAAATATCTTCAGGGTCTGGCAAAACCTTAAAAGGGGCGGTCTTTTATCTGTATACAGGCAAAAACCAAAAAGTAGGAGAGTATACCACGGACGAGGAGGGGTGTATCATCGTCAAGGATTTACCCTGGAACAGTTACTTCTTTATTGAACAGACGGCTCCGGATGGATATGAGCTGTCTGACAAAAAGATTGTGTTTGCCATAAATAAGGAATCCACCGGCAAAACAGTGGAGCTTACCGCAGAAAATACGCCGAGGACCGTAAAGATCGTATTGGAGAAGGAGATAAATGCCGATGAAATAAATTTTGCAAACGGTAATCCTATTTTTCTGTTTGAAGTAGAAGGGGTGGATTTGGAAGGAAACTCCCATATTCTTCACGGCATTACGGAATTTACAAAAGAATATGTGGAACAGGAGAAAAACAATGATAATAAAGTCCGCAGGACCATCACATTTTTGGAATTGCCAGCCGGCACATATACCGCTCGTGAGATGAAAGTCATGCGGTATTCACTGAAAGACATTACAGAAATTTCAGGAGGTGTCAGAGCACTGGATACCGTGGAATTTGATCTGATCCAAAACGATGCAGGTCATGCAGTCTTTATCAACCGGAAAGATGAATGGCAGGACTGGTCAGATACATCTGTCTGTGAAAATATTATTTTGAAGAGGGAAAAGGTAGAAAATGAGTGAAGTCAGGAAAAGAGAGATGCGGAGAGAAGCTGCGGCACTGCTGCTGCTGATCCTTCTGCTGACAGCAGCCGGGTTAGCGGTGGGCGTGGGGAGTGCCTATTTCAGTGACCAGGACGCGCGCAGCAACCGGATCAAGCCGGGAGACAGCAATCTGGAGATAACAGAGGAATTCCATCCACCGGATGAACTGAAACCCGGTGAGATCATAGCAAAAAGTGTGCAGATCACCAATAAAGGTAAATCCAGCTGTTTTGTGCGGTGCAGGCTTCTTCTGGATGACGAGGGGATCATGCCATATCTGAACCTGGGACTGGACACAGAAAACTGGGTAAAAGCGGAAGACGGATATTATTATTATAAAAGTGCGCTGGAGATAGGTGAGATCACAACAGAACTTTTGAAACAGATTGAAGTGGCAAAAGATGCCCCGGAAGAACTGCTAAAGCGCGGCTTCTCTCTGAACGTCTATGCGGAATCCTACCAGCAGGGGCAGTTTTTAAAAGAGGCCTGGCAGGAAGCGTGGAAACATTTTGAAAAGAATCAGAAGGCGTGGAATGAGGAGGGGAGTGTATGAGGAGAAAGCGATATTTTCAAACATTGTGTTTCTTCCTTCTGCTTTTGGGATTAAGCCTGCCCCGCCTTGTCTTTGCCGGACAGACAGGATTGGAGAAGGCAAAGGGAAAGGTGGACATCAGGCTTGAAGAGTTTACTCTGGATAAAAAAGGCCGGGAGGTGCCATGGCAAGACTTGGAGGCTGTGATGCCGGGACAGGAGATCGTGAAGATCCCCAGAGTCACCAATCTGCAGAATACATGTGAGATCAGGGCTAAGATTGAAGTTTCCATGGGGAAGAAAGTGGAGATCCCTGTCACGGATGATATGATAAAAGGAATGCCAAAGGGCTGGAAAAAGCATGAGGATGGCTGGTATTACTATGAGAAAAAATTAAAAAAAGGTGAGAAAACAGATATCTTCCGTTCTTTCACGATCCCCCCAAATTGGAATACAAAATATGACGACAAAGGGAATATCAGAAAATATTATACGGAAAACAGTCTGGATATCGTGGTGACGGTGGAGGCTGTGGGGGATGGGGACTGGTCAAAAGAGGTACAGACGGTGCACTCCCCGAAAACAGGGGATGATGCACCGATCATTCTGACGGCAGTCCTGTGTCTGGGATCTTTAGCCGGAGCTTTCGCAGCCTGGAAATGGAGAAAGTCATGAAAAGGGCATGTTATCTGGCAGGGGAGATCGTTTACTGGGCACTATGCCTGGTATTGATACTCAACCTTCTGTTATGCATCATAGGGATACGCCCTTTTATTGTGGTCAGCGGTTCCATGGAACCGGCTATAAAAACGGGAAGCATATCCTGGGTAAATCTCCATGCAGATGCCAGCTGCATGGAACAGGGGGATATTCTGGCTTTTAAGAGAAACGACGGGGAATTGGTCCTGCATCGGATCATCCGAAAGACAGAAGCAGGAATGGTGACTAAGGGGGATGCCAATCAAACACCGGATCCGGCTTTGGTGAGAGAACACCAGATAAAAGGACGGGTTTTGTTTACGGTTCCGTATGTGGGAAAAGCATTTATGAGAAATGCCGGAGAGTTTGCCGTATTTTTTACAGTGGGCAGTGTGGTTTTATTTATACTACTAAAAACAGTGAAATTTTCAGGAGGAAAATACCATGAGAAAAATAACAATGAAAAATAAGAAACAAGCAGTGATCTTATGCCTGGCACTGGCAGCTATATTTTTGATTGGAAGTGCAGCAGCCTATTTTACGGATACAGAACAGGTGAAAAACCATCTCACCATCGGTAAAGTGGATATCACACTGACAGAACCCAAGTGGGACGCAGTACCGGACAAGGAAAAACAGGATATTACGCCAAATAAAAAACTGATAAAAGATCCAAAAGTGACAAACGTAGGAATAAATGACGCCTTTGTCTTTGTCACAGTCCAGGTGCCTGTTGCCAATGTTATCACTGCAAATCAGGATGGCAGCAGAAACCCAAAGGCACTTACGGAACTCTATTCCTGGACGGTCAACAGCGGCTGGACGAAAATGGGAAATGCTGCAGAAGTAAAAAATGAGAGTAATGTAGTTGTGGCACATGAGTATAAATATGTATACGGAACAGATTCAGTCTGTACGGCACTGGCAAAAGGAGTAACAACACCGGAGCTGTTCAGTTCCGTGACATTTGCCAATGTGATCGAAGGGGAAAAGATGCCGGACGGAACTTCCATGGAGGAGGCGGAGACGGATATTGATCTGAAGGCTTTTGCGATCCAGACCACAGATCTTACGGAAAAGGATGTGACAGATCCGGCAAATGTATGGAAAATTTTTGAAACACAGAATAAATCCTGACAACGTAAAATAATTTGTCAAGGCATATTTTTACTTCAGCCAGACAATACTAGTTTTGTATGAAGAAATTGCAGGAGGTAATGCCATGTATCGTTATTTGCCAATACGAAAGGTATACGCCAGAGAAGTATTAGACTCCAGAGGAAATCCGACCGTGGAAGTTGAAGTGACAGTCGGTGAAGGAATAGTGGGAAAAGACGGGGTGACAGGCAGGGCAATCGTTCCTTCCGGTGCATCCACGGGAAGATTTGAAGCAGTGGAACTGAGAGACGGAGAAAAGAGGTACCGGGGCCTGGGTGTCCAGAAGGCCGTGAACAATGTCAATGTAAAACTGGCAGATGCGGTTCTGGGAGAAAATGCCCTGAAGCAGTGCCATATTGACAGCCTTCTTCTGGAGGCAGACGGAACAGACAACAAAGAGCATATAGGCGCCAATGCGGTTCTGGGCGTATCACTGGCTGTAGCAAAGGCGGCTGCTAAAGCGCTGAAGCTTCCTCTCTATCAATATCTGGGAGGCTGCCATGCAAAAAGAATGCCGGTACCTATGATGAACATTTTAAATGGTGGAAAACATGCAGATAATACGGTAGATTTTCAGGAATTTATGATCATGCCCGTGGGAACAGAGAGTTTTCATGAAGGGCTGCGCATGTGTACGGAGATTTATCAGGCATTGAAAAAAATACTGAAAGATAAAGATTTGTCTACAGGCGTAGGTGATGAGGGTGGTTTTGCACCAAATTTAAGCAGTGCCAAGGAAGTTTTTGAAATCCTGAATCAGGCTGTGGAAAAGTGCGGATATGCACCGGGAGAACAAATCTGTTATGCCATGGATGCTGCAGCAAGCGAACTGTATGACCAGGAAAAAGACTGTTATTATTTCCCTGGGGAATCCCAGATGAGCGGCAGTGAAGTACAGAGGAGTTCCAGAGAGATGGTGGAATACTACAGGGAACTGCTTGATCAGTTTCCCATTGTTTCGATCGAAGACGGTTTAAATGAAGATGACTGGGATGGATGGCAGCTCATGACCCAGGAACTGGGTGAAAAAGTACAGCTTGTGGGAGACGATCTGTTTGTCACAAATGTTAAAAGACTTAAATGCGGTATAAAGCTAAATGCGGGAAATGCCATACTTGTCAAGGTAAATCAGATCGGTACACTGACAGAGGCCATGGATGCTGTTGAGATGGCACAAAAAGCAGGTTACAGGGCTGTGATATCACACCGTTCAGGCGAGAGTGAAGATACGTTTATCGCTGATTTGGCAGTTGCAGTGAATGCCGGACAGATTAAAACAGGGGCTCCGTGCCGTTCAGAGCGTACAGCAAAATATAACAGGCTTCTTAGAATTGAGGATTCTCTCGACGCACAGGCCTGCTACGAGACACCATTTGAGAGATAAAAGATGTGCAGCAGCTCACAATATGCTGAAAGCGTAGTTTTTTGTTCAGTAACACGCTTTGCGCGGCTCCCCGTGGGGAAAACGCCTTTTGGGACGGCTGCTTGCGAACCGTAACAAAATATTTCCAGAAACAGGTCGGAATCGCCGAAAAACAGTTGAAATCTCGGAAATACTGTGATACACTAATTTTGTTTGACGATTAGGAGGTGTAATCATGGAAATTTTGAGAATTGTACTGACGATTTTATTCGTTATTGATTGTATTGGGTTGACCGTTATTATTCTGATGCAGGAAGGAAAATCTCAGGGACTGGGCACGATTGCCGGTGTAGCTGATACCTATTGGGGTAAAAACAAGGGCCGTTCTATGGAAGGGGCACTGGTTAAAGCCACAAAGATCATGGGAATTTTGTTCTTCGTTCTGGCACTGGTTTTGAATCTGAAATTTTAAGAGATGGCACTCTTGCAGTCACGCAAGGGTGTCATATTTTTATAGGCGGAACACGCCTTAAGTTAGGAGTAAATATTTGAAAAAAAATGCACAAGTAAAAAAACGCAGAAAGATGCTGTATGAAATCATGTGCTGCAAAGAGTACACGCCCATGCGGGCAAAGGACCTGGCAGTGCTTCTGCAGATTCCGGCAGGAAAAAGGGATGAGCTTCATAAAACCCTGGACATGCTGCTGGAGGAAGGCAAGATAAGCATCAACAAGCGGGGCCGCTATGAGGTGGTTAGAAAAGAAAGCGGGAAGAAAGAAAAAGAGCCTTCCCGTGAATATGAGAAGAAAAATAAAGGAAAACGGGAATTTTATCTGACCGGAATCTTTGTGGGTAATGCCAAGGGGTTTGGCTTTGTGGAAGTGGAAGGTGAGGCGGAAGATATTTTTATCCCGGAGGAACACACCGGTGATGCGCTCCACAAGGATACCGTGCAGGTGCGTATCTTAAAAGAGGAGCGTGACGGGCGCCGCAGGGAAGGCGCGGTGGTCAAGGTGCTGGAACGTGGAATGAAAGAAGTCGTGGGCACATATGAGAAAAGTGACAGTTTCGGCTTTCTGGTTCCTGACAACAGAAAATTCTCCAGGGATATCTTTATTCCCATGGAACACTCTATGGGGGCTGTCAGCGGTGATAAGGTGGTTGCATCTATCCGTAATTATGGCACCAGAAGCAGAAATCCGGAGGGGAAAGTAAAGGAGATCCTGGGACATCAGGGCGAAAAAGGCGTGGATGTTATGTCAGTGGCCAGAAGTTATGACCTGCCTATGGAATTTCCGGAAAAGGTGCTGAACCAGGCGGAGAGAATCAAAGATTCCCTCAATGAGGGGGACTATTACGGACGCATGGATTTGAGAGACTGGACCATGGTTACCATTGACGGTGAAGATGCAAAAGACCTGGATGACGCCATCTCTGTTACCAAGGAAGGGGAATTTTACCACCTGGGAGTGCATATTGCCGATGTAAGTAATTATGTACAGTACAACAGCGCGCTTGACAGAGAAGCACTGAAAAGAGGCACCAGTGTCTACC
>ENA-UAPG01000017-UAPG01000017.1-human-gut-metagenome-genome-assembly--contig:-NODE-17-length-37575-cov-10.336541_pt1 | contig 37575 bp, 36 predicted proteins | sample MGYA00243478_ERZ654573 | MGnify/ENA primary metagenome ERZ654573 (study PRJEB26926, sample SAMN06164711) | human gut metagenome | biome: ENVO:00009003; feature: ENVO:2100002; material: ENVO:00002003... | reverse complement strand
TGAAAGTAGAGACGGCTGAAAATGGAAAGATCGCTGTCGAAAAGGTACAATCTTCGCCTCCGGACTATTACCGGTTGATTTTTATGGATGTTCAGATGCCGGTTATGGATGGCTGTACGGCAGCAGCGGCGATCCGGAATTTGGAGCGTAATGATACAAAAACACTTCCCATCGTTGCTATGACAGCCAATGCGTTCACAGATGACAGGCAGAAGACAAAAGAAGCCGGTATGAACGATCATCTTGAGAAACCTATTGATATAGAGCGTCTGCACCAGGTCCTGCATCGTTATCTCATTTAAAAATTGGCGTTGTGCCGCAAACGTCTGTAGAAGACATATATAAGATTAAAAAGAAGGAGATATTAATACAATGGAAAACAATGGCCATGAACCGTTGAAACGCCAGTCAAAATATTGTGTTGGCATTGGAGCCTCCGCGGGAGGTGTGGAGGCTTTGCAGGAACTTTTTCGGAATATGCCGGTTGATACAGGTGCCTCTTTCATCGTTGTGCAACATTTGTCGCCTGATTCCGTGAGCATGATGGATCAGATCCTTCAGAAGTCAGTTAAAATGCCGGTAAGGCTGGCGGAGGAAGATATGGAACTCCGGCCTAATGAGATCTACTTAAACGTGCCCGGTATGTTATTGGAAGTGGCAGAGGGAAGGCTGCATCTAAAACCGGTCAAGGACCGGCTGCAGCGTTATACCCCCATCAACCAGATGCTCAATTCACTTGCCTCGGAAAATGATATCCATACCATTGCAGTGATCCTCTCCGGGAGCGGGTCCGACGGCACTATCGGCATAGGCTCAGTCAAGGAACATGGCGGGATCATTATCGTGCAGAAACCTTTGGAAGCACAGTACGCCTCCATGCCGCAGAGTGCACTTTCCACAGGTCTGGTGGATCTGACGGAGAAAGTATCCAAGATCGGTTTGGCTATACGGGATTATTTAAAAAACCCCAACATCCAATACATCCATCATGAGGATGGCATTGAAGATGAAGAAATGGGCCGGTATTTTGACCAGGTGATCGACGTGGTCACCAGGTATTCCGATATTGATTTCACAGCCTACAAACCAAATACCATATTCCGCCGCATTGAACGCCGCATTGCTATCAATAAATTTACCGGTATTGAGGAGTATATCGACCATCTGCTCTCCTCAGAGGAAGAAAAGCGGCTTTTATGCAGCGACCTTCTCATTGGGGTAACTTCTTTCTTCCGGGATGAAGCAGCTTTCAAAAGTCTGGGCGAGCAGGTACTGGCTGTGCTGCTCCGTGCAAAACGGTCAGTCCGCATCTGGAGCATCGCCTGTTCTACCGGTGAGGAAGCCTATTCGCTGGCAATCATGGTCTGCGAATATATGGAGCGGTTAAAATGCAACGTGGATGTGAAGATCTTTGCCACAGACACGGACCCGGACGCCATAGCTGTGGCTCAGAAAGGTTTCTACAGTGAAGGGAATCTAAGCGACGTCAATGAAGATATCATAGAGAAATATTTTGATAAGAAAGAGGGCGGCTATGTTGTTAAGGACCTGATCCGCAAGATGATTGTCTTTGCCAAGCATAACATATTCAGGGATGCCCCGTTCTCCAGACTGGATCTGATCACCTGCAGGAACATGTTTATCTATGTGAAAACAGAGGTGCAGCAGCGTGCGATCGAGAATTTTTACCATCTCCTCAATGAGGGCGGATATCTGTTCCTCGGCAGCAGCGAATCTCTGGGTGATATGGAAAAGGCTTTTGATGCGTTGGACCGGAAGTGGAAGGTTTTTATTAAAAAGAAAGGTTACCACACGGAAAACAATGGTTTCTATCTTTGGGACAACCTGTATCACCCACAGCAGACAACCAATCCCCCTTCTGCCGGCCAGCGTTCAAAAGTTCAGACTGCCAATATTTTTGAGAAGATCCTCTTTGCGTTTGCAGGACCTTCAGTACTGGTGGACGGTTTTGGAAAGATCGTACAGATCATCCAGGGCGGGGGCAGGTATTTAAGTCTGCAGGATGGAACCTTTGATAATTCCATCGGTTCCTGCTTTGCCCCCAGCCTGGCAATCCTCTTAAACCACATTATGGAGGAGCTAAAGGAAGCAGGAAATTCTGTTATTGAGAGAAGTGTGACCGGGATAGCCGATTATCCCAATGAATGCCTGAAAATCAAAATAAATTATTTTAATATTGAAGGTGAAGATTACTATCTGATCCAGATTGGGATTGGGCAGATGGTAAAGTCAGAACCTGCCGGCGGAATCTCACTGGATATCAGTGAGTTGAAAAACAGCCGCATCAGCCAGCTTGAAAAAGAGCTGGGGGAAAGCAATTGGAAGCTTTCCTTGGCCATGGAGGAGTCAGAATCCCGTAATGAAGAGCTTCAGGCAACCAATGAGGAACTGATGGCATCCAACGAGGAACTGCAGAGCACCAACGAAGAGATGCAGTCGATCAATGAAGAACTGTATACCATTAACGCAGAGCACCAGAGTAAGATCGTGGAACTGACCACGGCATACACAGACTTTGACAATCTGCTGGTCAATGCAGAGGTAGGGGCTCTTTATGTGGACCGTGATATGAAGATCCGCAAGATAACCCCCATCATGTTGCAGAATACCAACCTCCTCCCCGCCGACCTGGGGCGTCCGGTGTACCATATTAATTTTATAGATACATACGAAGACTTTAGTTCTGATGTGAAAACGGTATCTGAAACGGGGAAGATCATAGAAAAGGAAGTGACAGATGCCAACAACATCATCTGGCTGGTGCGCATCCGGCCCTACCATGAAAAGCCGGAACAGGTCGGTGGTTTGCTGGTTACCATGTTTGATATCACAAAACGGCTGGAGGCGGCGAAATTTGAACTAAAGCAGTTGACCGACAGCGTTCCGGGCGGCGTGGTGCGGATGCACTATGATACAGAACTGGTGATCGACTATGCCAATGACAGCTTCTATGCCCTGACCGGTTACAGTCCTGCCCAGGTAAAGAAACAGTTTAATAACCATTTCAGCCGTATGATATTACGTGAGGATTGGGAGAAAATGGAACGGCAGATAGAAGCGGCAGCAGACGGGGACGGGATTTTAAAAGAGGAATACCGCGGCTGTGCGCCTGGACTGCCTGTCAGGTGGTATTCCATTCAGGCAGCGGTATTTGGGGCAGACGGTCTGATCGAACTTCAAGGCATCATCATGGATATCTCAAAGATAAAAGACTATGAACAGCAGTTGAAAAAAGAACGGGATAATTATGACACGCTCTATCAAAATATGCTCTGCGGAATCGCACAGTATGAATACGGTGACAGGACTATGCGCTTTGTGAACATGAATCCTGAGGCAATCCGTATGCTGGGTTATTCTTCCCCAGAAGAATTCAAAAATCTTGACGGACCAACAATGCTGGAGATCACTTTTGAGGAGGACAGGGAGGAGATCGCGGAAATGCTGCTGGCTCTTCAAAAGGAAGGGGACTCCGCCAGCTTTGACCACCGCATTGTCCGCAGGGACGGGGAAATCCGATGGGTGACGGGGGCTTCAAAACTTATCGCGGCTTCCGATGGCAAGCTGCTGATACAAAGCACATTTATTGACACAACAGAGGAGAAAGCCACACTGAAGCAGCTCAAGGACGAAAGAGACCGTTATGATCTGCTGTATGATACTTCCTATAACATGGCAGTGTGCGGTGTGATCCAGGCTGATGTCGAAAGCGGTAAAATACTCGCTGCCAACAGGGAGGCTATAAACCTTCTCGGCGCTGATACGGCTGAACTTGAAAAGGAACTGTTCGATCAGCGGACAGGGGAAAACGGGAAAGACGGCCTGAATTTAAGCAGTATCGGCAAACTGATGCAGTCTGTAAAAAAGGAGGAGCGCAGACGTCTGACCGGGGTCCTTGATCTGAAGGACAGGGATATGCCCATTGAGGGAGCTGTGGACTTCATAAAGGAGGACAATGGTGCCAGGGTGGTACAGTTTACGTTTCTGGACAGCACGGAGCGGGAACTGCTGCGTGAGGCGGAGACGAAGCTGCCGTTGCCACAAAATCCAATGAGGCAAAATCCTATTTTCTTTCTAAAATGAGTCATGAGATCCGGACACCCCTTAACGGGATCGTGGGGATGATCGACAGTGCACTGCTTTGTCGTCATAATGAGGAAAAACTGCAGGATTGTTTAAATAAACTAAAACGCTCCTCCCTTCACCTCCAGCAGCTGGTCAGTGATGTATTGGACCTGTCAAAAATTGAGAGCGGGAAGATGGACCTTGATATGGGGCCGGTGGACTTAAAGCTGCTGCTTTCCGATGTGATCGGTGAATTTGATGCGCTGGCCAAAGAAAAAGGGGTGGGTCTCACCCAAGCGGGGAAATTGCTTCACAGGTATGTGAAGACAGATAAAGTGAAACTGCATGAGATACTGGCAAATCTTACCGGAAATGCCCTTAAATTTGTTGACAGTTCGGGTATCGTGCTGCTGAATATTGAGGAAGCTGCAATGACAGGGGGGAAAGCCAAATTTACGTTCCAGGTCCAGGACAATGGGAAAGGCATCAGCGAAGAGGATCAGGAACGCATTTTTGAGGCATTTGACCAGGGCTCACATGACAAGTTATACGGAAATTCGGGGAGTGGGCTGGGCCTGACCATCTGTAAAAATCTGGTGGAGATGCTGGGCGGTGAACTGAAAGTCGAAAGCATAGAAGGCGCCGGAACGGAGTTTTTCTTTACACTCACAATGGAAATTCTGGATGAGGATAAAAAGCAGGAAGTCCTCCCCATGTGCGATGCCCGCTATAAGGGGCTGCGTGTTATGGTTGCGGAAGATAATCTCATCAATGGGGAGATTGCAGAAACGCTTCTGCGTTCTTTTGGATTTGAGGTGGATTTGGTGCAGAACGGCCGGGAGGCTGTGGACAAGTTTATGGGATCACCGGGAGGAACTTACAGTATGGTCCTTATGGACATCCAGATGCCGGTCATGAATGGATATGATGCTGCCCGTCAGATACGGGACTGCGGACATGCAGACGCAAAAAACATTCCTATTCTGGCCATGAGTGCCAATGCATTTCAGGAGGATATAGCCCGTTCCCTGGACTCCGGAATGAATGAGCATCTGTCGAAACCGATCGATATGGAAAAACTGTTTCACAGTATCTCATACTATATGGATTGATCATACTTCCGCATGGTCACGATTGTTATCAAATAAAGAGGGGAGTGCGAATGGAAAATAAACGGGGAAAAGGTAAATACATCGTGCTTGCTCTCGGTAATATAGTTATCGTGGCCTGTATATTGATCCTCTATGCCAGCTACGCCAAAGAGGTACGGAGCGATAAAGCAGCGGCGGCACGGGAGTCCTTTGCGGCGGCTGTGGAATCTACTGCCCAGTTATCTTACGGATATATGAGCAGTCTGCAGAATGAATGTGACAGCTGGGCATCCTATTTGGAGAACCACGATTACACAATGGAAGAAGCCATTGAGTACCTGAATGAAGTTAATATTAACAGCGATTTTACAGTGAATATTTTATATTATGACACACTGGCGGGTCTGTCCACAAGAAATGAGGGGAAAATGGTTGACTATTCCCAGCTTACGGAGGCATTTTCTTATATTCTCCCTAAGATGGTCAACGGCACCCGGGGAGAAGGAAGTATTTATATTTCTTCGGCATATGTCAATCCACTGGATGGGGTCAATAGTGTGGGATTTTGCAGTCTGCTTACGATAAAGGATGAAAACGGGGATCATGCAAAGGCAATACTCGTGAAGACAATCCCTGTGGAGGTGCTGCATTCTCAGTGGCTCTTTCCGGGCGCATACCGTGAGGCAGAGGTATCTTTGATCGATATCAATGGGCGCTATATCATTCAGTCAGATTCTATGGGAGGGGATACTTTCTGGAGTTTTATCAAAGAGTACAATGAGCTTTCCTATATTGACATTGGTGAATATCAGAGCGCATTCCAGAAAAAAGACCACTTTCTGGTGGAACTGGCAGACCGGACAGGAAAGGCTTCCTATTATGTAAGCGCCCAGATAAAAAATACACCGAACTGTACGTTTGTGGGCTATATACCGGCCGAGAAGCTGGCTGCGGTGGAATCCGACTGGAATGTATTTTTATATGCATCCATCGGGTTTCTCCTGCTGCTTTTGTTAGACGGGAGCTATATCCTGTCTATCAACAGAAAGCTCAGGAAAAGTATAGAGGAAACCCGAAACGCCAATCTGGCTAAAACACAATTCCTTTCGGCCATGTCGCATGATATCCGCACACCGATGAATGCTATCATTGGGATGACCGAGATCGCAATGAAACATACGGATAACAGCGCCCGGGTGTCAGACTGCCTGAAAAAGATAAGACTGTCCAGCAGCCATCTGCTTACGCTGGTCAACGATGTACTGGATATTTCCCAGGTTGAATCCGGTAAGATGATTTTACACCCGGCTATGTTCTCACTTCCTGAATGCTGTACAAACCTTTTGAATATCGTAAAACCTCAAATCAAGGATAAAAGACTGGCATTTGATGTATATCTGCATCATCTGGAGCACGAATACCTGTATGCGGATGAACTGCGGATCAATCAGATATTCATCAACCTTCTAACGAATGCGGTGAAATACACGGACCCGGGTGGGAAAGTTGTTTTGAATCTGGCGGAGGCACCGTTGCCTGATGACAGCCGGAAAGTTATGCTGACATATACTGTTTTGGATACAGGTATCGGGATGTCCGGTGAATTTATGAAAAATATGTATCAGACCTTTACCCGGGCGGCAGATTCCCGTATTGATAAAGTCAAAGGTTCCGGTCTGGGACTTACGATCACGAAGCAGATGGTGAGCCTTATGAATGGAGCCATCGAATGTGAAAGCGAGCCGGGCAAAGGAACTAAATTTACCGTTACACTGCCGCTTCAGATAGGGGAAAGAACAAATGATCTTATGCTGGCTCCGCTTCGGTTATTATTGATAGATGAGGACGATGAATTCCTGGATGCCACAGAGGCCGCCTTGGTTTCTATGGGGGCGACGGTTGACAAGGCGAATAACAGTCATACAGCGATGGAAATAGCCGCGGCAAAGCATTATTCGTTTGTCATCATGAGTTTTGATATGCTGGAGATTGATAATATCAAGACAATACGAGCTCTTCAGACAGGGTCTGGTGGTGAACCTGCGGTTATTCTGATCAGCGCATATGATTGGGATGGAATGGAGGAGACAGCCAGGGCTGCAGGGGCGGATGGTTTTATCAGCAAGCCAATGTTTAAGTCCGTAATTTATGAAAAGATTAATGAGTTCCTGCATTTTACGGAAATAGAGATAGAGGCTCCCGATGACACTGCGGATGGCTTACAGGGGCTGCACCTGCTGGTTGCAGAAGATAATGACCTGAATTGGGAGATCATAAAAGAACTGCTGGGATATTATGGGATTGAGACAGCCAGAGCAGTAAATGGACAAGTCTGTGTTGACACTCTGAATCAGGTATTTATGACGCTGTCCTGATGGATATCCAGATGCCGGTTATGAATGGCCGTGAAGCTTCTGTGGCGATCCGGAAGTTTCAGGACAAGGAGAAGCGCAATATTCCCATTATCGCCATGACCGCGGATGCTTTCGCCGAGGATATCCGGGCCTGTCTGGAATCCGGAATGAACGGGCATGTATCTAAGCCAATAGATATGAAGAAGCTTTTTAAAGAACTGAAGAATGCAGGGCTTGCCGCTAAAGGGGGAAGGTAACAATGATGAGAAGGAAACGGGTTTTAATTATTCTGTTGGCATTCACGATGGCTGCCTCCTTATTTACCGGATGTGGTGAAGGCTCTCAGGGAGACAGCAAGGATGCCAAGGTCCTGTACCATGCTTATTATTCTGAACCATACGTGACATTAGACCCTAGCACAGAGCAGTCCAATGGAATCAAAATACTATATAATGTATATGAAACCCTGACACACTACGATGACAAGTCGGGCGAAGTCATGCCTGTTCTTGCCACCAAATGGTCATCCAACGCCGATGCTACGGAGTGGGTCTTCAAACTAAGGGAGGATGTATCCTTTCACGATGGAGAAAAATTGAATGCGCAAGCGGTGAAGAAATCAATCGACCGGACGATCGCCCTCGGCAAGGGTGCTGCATATATCTGGGACAGCGTGGAGTCTGTTGAAGTGACCGGGGAATATGAAGTCACTTTTCACCTTAGTTATAGTGCATCTGTCCCGCTCATTGCATCGGCGGGATATGGCGCTTATATTATGAGTCCAAAGGTGATTGATAAGGATGTGGAGTGGTTTAATGAGGGAAACGACGGCGGGAGCGGTCCTTATACTGTTTCAGCGATCTCAGCGAGAGCGGTCACCCTGTCAGGCTATGAAGGCTATCGGGGCGGCTGGAAGGATGAACAGTATAAATATGTCTATATCCAGGAGGTTTCTGACTCCCGCACCCGCCGTGAACTTCTGGAGACTGGGGAAGCCCAGATCGCTTCTGACCTGACACAGGAAGACCTGACTGCATTGAGCGAAGAAGAGGAATTAATCGTTGTGCCTGCAGACTCTTTTACAAATATTATACTGATGCTGAATACAAAGAGCGAGCCTTGTTCCAATGCTGATTTTAGAAAGGCATTGGCATATGCTTTCCCGTATGAAGAGACGGTCCACGACGTTTTGAAGGATAATGCCGCACAATCCCGTGGAATGGTGCCAACAGGACTTTGGGGGCATAGTGATGATCTGATGCAGTATAGCTGTAACTTGGAAAAGGCGGCAGAGTACCTGGAAAAATCAGGTTTAGTAAATGTGACGGTGACTATTTCTTACATGGGAAGCGATGTTGCATACAGTAAAATGCTTCAGATATATAAGGAGAATCTTACGCAGATCGGTGTAAACTTAAAACTTTTGAATATGGATTGGGATGCCCAGATGGCCTTGTCAAAGAGTCCCGACCGGAATGACTGCCAGGACATTATGCTGATGAAATGGTGGCCGGATTACGCTGATCCTGCCGGATGGTTCACCCCCCTGCTGATGAACAGCAAGGATTCGGTTGGATACAATTTCTGCTATCTGGATGATGATGTATTTGGTGAGGAGAACCGGGAAGCCGTCAGGCTCACAGCGACAGATAAGGGTGCCGCAGAAGAACTGTATATTCAGATGCAGGAAAAACTTTTAGATGAATGTTATATGATCTATGCTTGTAACGCGATGCAGTATTATGTCGTAAGCAATACGATCAGCGGTGTTTACGAGAATCCGGCTTATCAAACCTGCATTTATTATTATGATATCACCACAAGATGATTGTAGCGTTTGCCAGAGGCTGATAAATCAGTTGATTAAAGAGAATCCTTTGATATATAATAGGAAATAACTGATACAACTAAAATATTCAAAAGTGAAATGAAATTGAAGGAGCACTCTTTATGGATAAAAATAAAATGGTTGAACTGCTAAAAAACAGGTTCTATATTGAGGCGAAAAAGCAGGACAGGGGCGGTGTTTACGCACTCACACAGAGGAAGTTGGCATACAATTCCAACCGGATTGAAGGAAGTACACTGACAGTAATATTATCTAATTTATATGTGATTAGTTTGAAATGGAATAGAGGTGAAAAGCTTGTCAAAAGATATAAAGATATTTAATGACTCATATTTTAAAGATTGGCTCAAAGATATAAAACAGAGAATAAAACAGAGTCAGCTAAAAGCTGCTGTACGTGTAAATACTGAATTGTTACTTCTCTATTGGGATATTGGAAAAGACATCGTTCAAAGAGATGTTGAGTCAAAGTGGGGCAGCAAAATATACTCAACATTGAGCGCTGAACTAAAAGACGCTTTTCCTGGAATAAAAGGTTTTTCTGTTACAAATTTAAAATACATGAAGCGGTTTTATCAGTTTTATTCAGTTGAGCAAGAAATTGGTCAACAGCCTGTTGACCAATTGGAGAATATTTATGTAATTCCATGGGGACATCAAATAATACTGATTTCAAAATGTGATACTGTGAGAGAGGCATTATTTTATGTTAATAAAACATTAGAGAATGGCTGGAGTAGAGCATTATTGTTAAACTTTTTGGATACAGGATTATATGAGCGGCAAGGAAAAGCAATAACAAATTTTTCGAGGTTGTTGCCGGACACGCAAAGTGACCTTGCAAAAGAAACTTTGAAGGACCCTTATAATTTTGACTTTTTAACTTTGAGTGAAGGGTATCGTGAAAGGGAACTGGAGGATGCACTAACATCAAATATAACAAAGTTTTTATTAGAACTGGGACAAGGATTTGCTTTTGTTGGAAGGCAGGTTCCAATTCAAGTAGGTCAAAAAGAGATATACTTGGACTTGCTCTTTTACCACTTAGAACTTCGATGTTATGTAGTTATAGAATTAAAAGTATGTGAATTCGATCCGGCATTTACAGGTCAACTAGGTGTTTATGTAGCTGCGATTAATCATCAAAAAAAGAAGGAAACTGATAATCAGACGATTGGATTGTTGATATGTAAAACAAAAGATGATGTAATGGCTGAATACTCTTTAGAAGCAAGCAGCCAGCCAATTGGCATTTCAGAGTATAAGTTAAAAGATTTACTGCCCAATGATTATGCAAGCTCTTTACCTACGATTGAGGAAATTGAAAAATCATTGAAATACTTATAAAATTACCATAATATTTTTGTCCCACCCTTGATATGAGCTGATGGAAATGGAAGGACAGGCAGGATGATTCTTTTTAAAGAGTGCCTGAGAAACGATGTAATGCCTTTTATCATCGGTGATGACCGAAAAGCAGATTATTATGCAAGTCTGAATCTGGCTCAACAGCAAGGGGATCATGCCCCTTTTATCCAGTTTTTTGAACAGGAGCAGGAACGATATATGGAGATGGTAAGGGATTTTGTCTGCCCAGTGATAAATGGTCAGGAGGTAAAGGGGACCCATGACAAAGAACGCTGATAGGAGTCTGTAAAATAGCTGTTTATTCTTTATAAAAAAATATAATATAAAAATCAAGAGCAGAAGAGTACCTTTCTGAATCAGGAAGGACTCTTCTGCTTTTTTAGTGGAAAAAAGGGATTGTATGAACCGATATTATGCGATAGAAGCAGTAACAGTAAGGCATCAGGAGAAACTGTGTGACCTGATTGCAGACAGTAACTTGGATGAATGTCTGAGAGTGGATTCAATAAGTATATCTTATCGCACAGTGCCCATTCCTTAGGAGCATATGTCATGAGATGCCCGCATGGGTTTAAATATGGGTTAGCATGTAATAGAATAGGTTTCAACTATACATGATCATTAATTATAAGTATTTGTTATTTTGTGTCTGCAATATTATACTAACATTAAAGAAAAAAAGTTATATTTTAAAATCTGGAAGCAAGTTCAAGTCCGGCAGTTATCAGGGGTTAGCCTTTGTGCCGGTACAATCCATTCCGGATATGGAGAACATCATTATGGATGACAAGGATGCAAAAGGTGAAATCAGGACCGATGAAACCACTAAGATAGAACGTCAAATAACAACATGTGCATAAAAGCAAATACAGAAGGAAGCAGTGAAGTAAATGATAAATTTAGAAAAAAGAGAGGCCGTTGTCCAGAATCTGAAGGATGCAGGGTGCACCTGGGAATTTATTGAAGATTTTCTATTATGTTTTGACAAAGAACAGAAAGAAAAGCAGCTTGCATTGTTGGAAGCACACAGAAAACAACTTTTAAACACCGTGCACAAGGAAGAAAAAAAGATATACTGTCTGGATTACCTGGTGTACCGGATTAACAAGGAACATATCCGGTAACAGGCTGCAGGATATGTTACTCTCCCGGCAGCTGCCAAGGTCAAATGAGGTTGACTTTGGCTCGCTGTCCGCAGAAATAAAGAAAGAGAGAGGCAGATATGGAAAAAAATATTTTGGTTATTTCGTTTAGTCTTCGTAAAAGGAGTAATTCAGAGCTTTTAGCAGACTCATTTATGGGTGGGGCAAAGGCGGCAGGACATCATGTAGAGAAAATAAGTATACGGGATAAGAGAATTGACTTTTGTCGGGGCTGCCTTGCCTGTCAGCATACAGGGAGGTGTGTCATTGGGGATGACGGGAATGACATCGCCGGCAAAATGCTGGCTGCAGATGTGCTTGTATTTGCCACCCCAATCTATTATTACGAGATGAGCGGACAGATGAAGACCATGCTTGACCGCGCGAATCCATTATACTTTGCGGATTACCGGTTCCGGGATATTTATCTGCTTGCCACAGCGGCAGACGAGGACGGGAAGGCGATAGATGGAGCGCTTACCGGAGTGAAAGGATGGATCTCCTGCTTTGAAAAGGCACGTCTTGCCGGCACCGTGTTCGCAGGCGGAGTCGATCAAGCGGGAGAGATTGAAAAGCATCCGGCATTGGAAAAGGCCTACCAGACCGGAAAAGAAGTATAAGGGAGGCGTGAGAGCATATGAAAATCTTAGTATTCAATGGAAGTCCCCGCCCCAATGGGAATACAGCTGCCATGGTGAATGCTTTTGCGGAAGGGGCAGAGAAAAACGGGCATGACATTACCGTTGTGGCTGTATGCAGCAAAAATATAGCAGGATGTCTTGCCTGTGAATACTGCCATACAAAAGGAAACGGAAGATGCATCCGGCGGGATGATATGCAGGAAATCTATCCGGTTCTGGAGGAGGCAGAGATGATCGTGCTGGCATCCCCGGTCTATTATCATGGTTTCACAGGACAGCTTCAATGCGCCATCAATCGCATTTATGCGTTAGATAAACCAAAACATCTGAAGAAAGCCGCTTTGATTTTAAGTTCCGGAAGTGACGGTGTATTTGGCGGTGCCATCTATGAGTATCAGAACTCATTTCTGGATTATTTAAAGCTGGAGGATATGGGAATCTACACGGCTTATGGTAAGCAGAACAAATCAGAAGAAAAGTTAAATGAATTAAGAAAATTTGGTGAGAGACTGTAGAAAAGGAGATAGGAACTATGGATGCAAAGATGTTAGAAGGAAAAGTTGCAATCATTACAGGAGCAAGTTATGGAATGGGTCGGACAATGGCGGAGCTCTTTGCAGAGGAAGGGGCCAGTGTTGTGCTTACTGCCAGAGGAAAAGAAAAACTGGATCAGGTTGTGGAGGGAATCTGTAAGAAGGGTCAAAAGGCCATTGGTATTGTTGCGGATACCTGTTCAACGGAAGATACCGGGAGGGTAATGAAGGAGACGGTGGAAACATTTGGCGACCTGGATATTTTAATTAATAATGCGGGCATTGGTGAGCAGAAGATGATTGACGAGACCGATGACGAATGGATGCGATATGTGATGGATACAAATTTAGGAGGTCCCATGCGTTACATTCGGGAGGCATTGAAGATATTCATGCCGAAGAACGAAGGCGTAATCATCAATATTTCATCTGTAAATGGAGAAAGACCTTTCTGCGGGGCAACCTATACATCCACAAAAGGCGCGCTGAATACACTGACTAAGAACGTGGCAATGCGGCTTGTCGATACCAACATCCGATGTAATGCCGTTGCACCGGGAGCAACCATCACACCGGCCCATCTTGCCAATAAGGCGGGTGAACAGCCAGGAGGAAATGAGATGCTGAAATACAGCGGTCATTATGTCTATTTTCCGGGACCGGAGTGTGATGCCATGGATCAGGCATATGCCTGCCTGTACCTGGCCAGCAAGATGGGGAAAGCCGTACGGGGGCAGGTGCTCCAGGTCTGCAACGGTGCATTTCTTTAAGGATATGGATTTCATATAGAGAGGAACATAAAAAATGCAATATAAAGAATATAAAGGCATCCGGCTTTCCAGACTGGGTATGGGCGTTATGAGGCTCCCGGTAGAGGATCAGGATGATTCCAGGATTGACCACAGAGCCGCAAAAGCGATGATCGACCGGTGCATGGAGAGCGGCATTAACTATTATGATACTGCTTTTATTTATCATGGGGGCAAATCCGAAGGATTTTTGGGGAGAGCGTTGGCAGAGTATCCGCGTGACAGCTATTATGTGGCAGATAAATTCAACCTGCAGGCAGAGCCGGATTATCAGAAGCAGTTTGCCAGGCAGTTGAAACGCCTGCAAATGGAATCCATTGATTTTTATCTGCTGCACGGTATTCAGGATAGTTTTGCAGACACCATACTTGAATGCGGATGTGTGGATTATTTTGATGCGATGAAAAAGCAGGGAAAAATAAAATATTTGGGATTTTCATTTCATGGAAGCCCGGAGAAGCTTGTAAATATGCTGAATGCATATCCATGGGATTTTGCGCAGATCCAATTGAATTATTATGACTGGTATTTTGGGGATGCAAAAAGGCTGTATGAAATACTGGAGGAGGCAAAAATCCCCGTTATGGTCATGGAACCGGTGCATGGGGGACTGCTTGCAAATCTGACGGAGGATGCCAAAAGGGAACTGAAGGCAGAGGCACCGGATGCATCCCAGGCATCCTTTGCCATGCGGTGGGTCATGAGCCTTGATAACGTTCAGGTGGTCTTAAGCGGTATGTCGGATCAAGAACAGGTGGCGGATAATATCAATACATTTGATAAGGCACTGCCTTTGACAGAGACGGAACAGGCAAACATAAAAAAAGCAGCCGGCATCCAATATTCAGCAGTAGCGGTAGCCTGTACCGCCTGCCGTTACTGCTGTCCGGACTGCCCAAGACATCTGGATATCCCATTTCTGCTGAAATCCTATAATGAAGCAAAACTCGGAGGGGCTTGGAGACTTGACCGTTTAAATGCACTGCCCGGGGAGAAAAAGCCGGCTTCCTGTATTGGGTGCGGCTCCTGCAGCCGGCATTGCCCCCAGGGCTTCGACATTCCAAAATATATGGAAGAAATGAAAACCATGATGAAAAAGGATTAGTTTATAAATAGTTTATTTTTTTGTGAGAAATCCTTTATACGCATATGATAGCCTGTATTTCTGATGAAGCCGTAAGATCCACACACTTCTTGAGACAGGATACCGGGTTCAGTAAAGATACAGGGATAAAGGAGAGCGAGCAAATGACGATCAAGAAAAAGATCAGGCTGTCCAATATTATGATGGTCCTGATACCAATCTTATTTACGGCAATCGTGATCAATGTCTGCCTGCACACATCGCTTGGCAGCTTCTGGTATACACTGGAAGCTATGTACAGTGATGAAAACAGTATCCAGTTTGCCCAGAGCATGATCTATACCTATCAGCAGGAACTGTGGGAGAATAACTGGGGGCAGGGCGTGCATACGGATGTCTCAGGGGAAATTACCAGGACGGACGAAATGTACCATCTGGAGAATAAGCTGTCGGGGATGGGATATCAGTTTATGATCACAAAAAATGAAAAGCTGATCTATACCAACCTTACAGAGGAGGATATGCAGGCAGCCCGGTCAGTGGCCGGGGATGCGATTGATACGGCAAAGACACTTACGGCCAGCAGGCACGAGGTGTCTGTCATTAAAAATACATTTTATCATGGGGAGAAGACTTTCTGCATTACAGCCGTACATCGACAGCAGACGGATCAGGGCGTAGTCAATTACCTGAAGAATTACATTCTGAAATACCTGTATGGCATTATTCTCTTCTTCGTCCTTTTGACGCTGTTTGTGAATGGAATCTTATCCTGGTGGATCTCGAGGAGTATCTTAAAGCCCCTGCGTCAGCTCAGTATGGGAACGAAAGAGATCCGGGAAGGCAATCTGGATACGGTAATGGGGTATCAGAAAAAAGATGAGTTTGGTGAAGTATGCAGGGATTTTGACGAGATGCGTGCCTACTTAAAAGAGTCTGTGGACCAGCGTCTGCGGGATGAAAAGCGGAGAAAGGATCTCATCAGAGGTATTTCCCATGATCTGAGGACGCCGCTTACCTCCATCATTGGATATCTGGATGGGTTAATGGAAGGCATTGCAGATACTCCGGAAAAGAGAACACGTTATCTGAGTGCGATCAAGACCAGGACCGGTAATCTTGTGAGTCTTGTAGACAGTCTTTCTGAGTACACCCGGCTGGACAGCGGTTTTTGTTACCACATGGAGGAATCGGATCTCAAAGAATTCGTGGAACAATATCTGGAAACCTGCAGGCATGACGCGGAGCAGAATAAGGTAGAAATAAAATTTGTGTATGGAAAAGAGGCATTTCCGGTGCAGATTGACAGGGAGGAATTTAAGAGGGTATTTGACAATCTGTTTACGAACACAGTCAAATACCGTAATTCAGAAAAATCACACATTCTGATCACCCTGAAACGCACTTTAGAGGGTGCGGATATCGAATTGGTATTTCAAGATGATGGACCGGGAGTACCGGGAGAGAGTTTGGAGCAGTTATTTGACAGTTTTTACAGGGTGGATGACGCAAGAAGCCAGTTGGAAAAAGGCAGCGGCATAGGATTGGCGGTGGTGAAAGAGATCATCCTCGGACATGGAGGGAAGGTGAAAGCAGAGAACAGGGATGGTCTGGCAATCGTTATCCATCTGCCGGCTGACCGGGAGGATATAGATGGAAAAAATATTGATCGTGGAAGATGATGAATTGATCGCAGAGCTGGAGCGGGACTATCTGGAGGCGAATGGATTTGAGACAGAAATCGCTTTTGACGGACCTAGCGGTGAAAAGAAGGCAAAGACAGAACGCTATGATGCTATTTTGCTGGATGTGATGCTTCCTGGGAAAACAGGTTTTGAGGTCTGCCGGGAACTGAGACGCACTTTGCGGCTGCCTATCATTATGGTGACAGCTAAAAAAGAAGATATTGACAAAATCAGGGGTCTTGGGCTGGGTGCGGATGATTATCTGGTAAAACCATTCAGCCCTGCGGAATTAGTGGCCCGGGTAAAATCCCATATCCATATCCACAACCTGCTTTTGGAAAACCAGGAAGAAAAAGAGGAGACGGAGATCACTTATCAGAACCTAAGCATACTTCCGAGATCCAGGATGGTATATCTGGATCAAAAAGAGGTGGTCCTTGTGAATAAGGAATTTGAACTTCTGCTTTTTATGGCGGAAAATCCCAATATCGTCTTTTCTAAAGATACGCTTTTTGACCGGATATGGGGCATGGATTCCATGGGGGACGCCGCAACCGTGACTGTGCACATTAACCGTCTGCGGGAAAAACTGGGTAAAAATGTTTCAAAAACGCAGTTTATTGAGACTGTCTGGGGGGCGGGATACCGCTTTCGGATCAATTGATAATAGAAGATAAGGGAGTGCAGAGATGATAGGAGTAAGAGAGTTTATAGAATATATGGACAGTGGGAAAAAAGTGATCGGCGGCACCAAGATACATGAGTGTATGGAAAGACTGTCACAGGAAGCTTTGCAGCTGACAGCAGAATTAAACGGATGCTATCATACCCCGGAAGAAATCCGGAATTTGATGGAACGGCTGACCCAAAAGCCAGTGGATGAAAGTTTCAGGCTCTTCCCGCCCTTTTATACAGACTGCGGGAAAAACCTTACTATTGGAAAACATGTGTTTTTTAATTCCGGATGTAAGTTTCAGGATCAGGGAGGAATCACTATCGGTGATGGTTCCCTGATCGGTCACAATGTAGTCCTTGCAACCCTGAACCACAATCTGGATCCCGAGCATAGGGGGGATATCATCCCTTCGCCGATCCATATTGGCAGGAATGTCTGGATCGGTTCAGGAGCCACTGTCCTTCCGGGGGTTACGATTGGTAACGGGGCAGTGATCGCGGCAGGGGCGGTGGTCACCAAAGATGTCCCTGATAATACCATTGTGGGCGGTGTGCCGGCTAAAGTGATGAAAACAATTACGGCAGACGATGAAAAGATAAGGTTTGTGGTATAAGCAATGTGAATATCAGAGAGCTTGGCATGAAGGAGGATATGCTGGATGACCTTGCAAAGAGCACGCTTGTGATGGAAGGCGGTTATAAGGTACTGACACGGGAAGGAGTCTTAGATATCTATAAAAAAGTATGTAGCAATTCTAATGCCTCCTCTGTTGAATAATATTGAGGAATGCGTAAGCTTCGTCGGAAAGATTCGGTGAATACAAAAGGCCGTAGGGAACGGTATGATCCCATTCCACCGGAAGTGTAATAAGGGACGGATGAATATCTGCCCAAGCGTCAAGGGTTAAAAGCAGTGAAACGGTTACTTCACAAGCGTTAAAGGTTTCCATATCGTAAAAGTAGGGCGCGTCCTCTAAGATAATTTGAGGATGCGTTATTTTAAATATTTGCGTATAAGGCTGGAAAAATCCGTGCTATCGGTGTCAGCAACTTTATGCCTGACCGGTTCATCGACATTGCCGGGTTCGTGGAGGTCACACCGGCAGTCAATCAGTTGGAGGTTCATGTGTACATGAGAAAAACGGATTTTAGCGACAAGACGATTCCGTCTTTCTGGACGTTCTATGACCATGATGAAATTACAATGGCGATATGAAAAAAGAAGCAAAGGGTGCAAGAGTTATGGATGGGTTGAGCCTTCCGAGAGAGATTACGGAGAATCCTAAAAAGCTGGAAAGTGCGTTAAACAAGTGGATTCGGGGGCTTCAGGGTTAAGCCACAAGGAGGTTACAATGAAAAATATCATACTAAACAACGGTAATAAAAATGCCGGATAAGACGGCTCCCGCTTTTGAATGAGGCAAAAGATTGTCTTCGGAATCATATCTTATTTTTAATGAAAAGGTGTAAATACGGACAAATTTTTTTGGAATGATATTGACACGGTGTCAGAATGGTGCTATATTACAAATGTTGACACTGTGTCAGAATAGAAATGAATTCATTGTTACATATGATTGGAGGAAAGTAAAGATGAAAAAACCTAACATTATTTGCCATATGATGACATCAATTGATGGGAGAATTGACTGTGAAATGGTTGGACAGCTGACAGGTGTGAAGGAGTATTACACTGCGCTGGAAGAATTAAATCTGCCGACTACACTGAGCGGCAGGGTGACGGCACAATTGGAACTGGCAATGCCGGGGATATTTCAAGCGGAAAAAAGTGAGCCGTTCGGGAAAGAGGGGATTTCCAGAAAAGCTGAGGCTGATGGCTATGAGGTCATCGTGGATACAAAGGGAATGTTGTTATGGGAAGACGATACGGAAGCGGAAAAGCCACATGTAATCATTACAAGTGAACAGGTTTCAACAGAGTATCTGGAATACCTTGATACAAGAAATATCTCCTGGATTGCCTGTGGCAGAGAAAAAATTGACCTTGTTAGAGTCATGGAAATACTGGCAGAGGAATTCGGAGTAGAGAGATTGGGAATTGTTGGCGGACCAGCTATCAACAGCGCATTCCTTGATGCCGGATTATTGGATGAAATCAGTATTTTGATTGGCTCAGGAATTGACGGCAGGCAGGGGATGCCGGCAGTATTTGATGGGTTTCCTAAAGATAAAAGCCCCATTCCGGTTAAGTTAAAGAAGGTTAAGACATATGAAAATGGCGCAGTCTGGCTCCGTTATCTGGTTGCTGAATAAGAAATCGTTTATAACACGATAAAAGGATAGATATATTGAAGGAGGATTTGGAATGAATAAGAAGACACTAATCGCTTACTTTTCAGCCAGCGGCGTAACCGCCCGTGTGGCAAAAGAAATGGCGGATGCGGTAGGAGCGGATTTATACGAGATTTGTCCGGCGCAGCCTTATACCCCTGCCCACCTGGACTGGATGGATAAAAAAAGCCGCAGCACAGTGGAGATGAATGATCCGGACTGCCGTCCCGAAATCGAGAAGCCTGTGCAGGATATGGGTCAGTATGATACCGTTATGATTGGTTTTCCTGTATGGTGGTATGTGGAACCTCGTATTGTAGACACTTTTCTTGAAAGCTACGACTTTTTCGGAAAAACATTGATTGCGTTTGCCACGTCCGGCGGCAGTGGGATTGGCAAGGCAGAAGATAGTGTGAAAGCGCATTGCCCTGCTGCAAATTGGGTGAAGGGGCAGCTTTTAAATGGCTCTGGTGCGGCCGATTGGGCAAAGCGTGTCCTTAACAGATAAGTTTTTTGATTTTGCTGTTGTTTCTTTGGTTTGACACGGTGTCAGAAAGTGCCTATAATGAATTTCAGAAACGGCTGGACATCCATATATCAGAAGAAAACAGCCAGCCGGGAAAGAAGGAACAGCTATGCCAAAAGGCTCTGAAGAATTAACAAATGCAAGAAAAGAAGAGATTATTAACGCCTGTGCTTCTCTTTATGAGACGATGGGATTTAAGGATATTACGATTCGGGACATCGGCACAAAGACCTCGTTTACCCGTACTTCCATCTATAATTATTTTCAGACAAAAGAAGAAATTTTTTTGGCGCTGCTGGAACGGGAGCACAAATTATGGATTGCGGATTTAGAGGAAATTGCCCAGACAAATAGTTTCTTATCTGTCGATGGCTTTGCGGATAAACTGGCCCGCACATTGGAAAAGAGGGGCTGTATGCTCAAGCTGATGTGCATGAATCTCTACGATATGGAAGGGAACAGTCGGATTGAAAATCTGGTATTGTTCAAAAAGGAATATGCCAATGCTTTAAGAGCGATCAGCTGCTGTCTGGAAAAGTTTTTTTCATCTATGACAGTGAATGATATTCAGGAGTTCCTCTATGCCTTTTTCCCGTTTTTGTTTGGGATTTATCCCTATACTTCCCATACAGAAAAACAGATGGAGGCTATGCGGCTGGCTCATGTGAACTATATACATTGCTCTATTTATGAGCTTACGAAGCCCTTTGTTGTAAAAATTTTGAAGCCTTTTGAGGAATAACATTCGATTGCTTTGTGTTTCAGGAGCGCAGGCAGAGTGAAAGGGGAAACGAAAAATATGAGAAAAATGAGACAATTATCCAGCCTTTTCATCGCAGTATGTTTGATATTGGGTCTGACTGCCTGCGGTAACAGCAGCCTATCTGCCGAAAATAGCAGCTCGTCTTCTGAAACGAATACAGATGTACAAGAATCCGGCATTGAGCAGGGCACGGAAACTTCTGTCGTGGATGCAGAGCCGGATACCGGAACAGATGTGCTGGTTGCATATTTTACTGCGACCGGCAATACGAAGGCGGTAGCGGAACAGATTGCAGGATTTACGGAAGGAGAACTCTATGAGATTGTTCCTGCCGATCCATATACTGAGGAAGACCTGGATTACGGCAATGACCAGAGCCGTACCTCACAGGAGATGGATGATATGGACGCGCGTCCGGAGATTGGCAGCGAGGAAATTGCAATGGATCGATATACTACGCTATACCTTGGATATCCCATCTGGCATGGGCAGGCACCGCGCATCATGAATACTTTTGTGGAACATTACAATTTTGACGGACTTACAGTCATTCCGTTCTGTACTTCCGGTGGCAGCGGGATCGGCTCCAGTGCTGAGACTCTGGAAGGTCTGGCAGGCAGTGGGAACTGGCTGGAAGGGGAACGCTTTGCCTCCGGTGTTACCGATGATGAAGTGCAGTCATGGATTGGCGGTTTACAAGGATAGAAAAGGAGAATTCCCATTATGAAACAGAGAATGATGAAAGCGGCCGTACTGACAGGGCCGCAGAAAATTGAGATGAAAAAAGTGCCAATTCCGGCATTAAAACCTGGTGAAATTGAGATTAAAGTATCCGCCTGCGGTGTATGTGGAAGCGATGTACATATGTGGAAGTCCGGAAAAGGCTGGGGAATGCAGGAAGGCGATTTCTTTATGGGCCACGAATTCTGTGGTGTGGTTACAAATCCCGGAGACAGCCAGTTCAATGCAGGCGACCGGGTGGTGTTCTGGGCGAATCTGTATTGCGGTAAGTGTGATATGTGTAAGAATGGTCAGGAACAGCTTTGTCGTGATGTGAATGGAACGAATTACATTGGTTTTGTCTGCAATGGAGCTTATGCAGACTATTATGTGGGCAAGGCATCCAATGCCTATTTGCTGCCTGATACGGTATCAGATATAGCCGCCGGTTTGATTGATCCGCTGATGGTGGCTTATCATGCAATCCATCGGTCCGGAATTAAACTTCACGATAAAGTACTGGTGGTGGGAAGCGGCATTATCGGGCAGATGCTGGGAGAACTGGCTAAAAAAGCAGGAGCTTCCTATGTGGCTATGTCAAAGGTGAATGATATTAAAATTCAAAAAGCAAAGGAAATTGGTATTTTTGATGAGTATTTTGATGGAATCGATTCACAGCGGGCATCTTCCTTCAAAAAAGCCACAGAAGGTGGATTTGATATCATATTCGAGGCCGTGGGAGCTGCAGATGCATTGGCTGCCTGCATGGATGCTGTACGGCCGGGTGGTAAGATTGTTATGATTGGCAATTCCATCGAACCGGAAATATCCTTTGCTATGAACCGTGCTGTTCTACAAGAAATTAATTTGATTGGAAGTGTTTCCTGTACCAGGAAAGAATTCGAGGAAACCATTGACCTGATTGCCAGCGGCATGATCGAACCCGAAAAATATGTGACGGAAGTGCTGCCCCTGGAACAGCTGCAGCAGGCGTTTGAACGTCAGATTACGGCAGATGATCCGGTTGTAAAAATTGTAATAGGAATGAATCAAAAGATTCAGGACTAGACCTGTAGAGAGGAAAAGAATATCATGTTAGGAAATTTTGTATTTTCAAACCCTACAAAACTATATTTTGGAGAAGATTCTTTAGATTATCTGAATGAGGAACTTCCAAAGTACGGAAAGAATGTGCAGCTTGTATACGGCGGAGGTTCTATTAAGAAAAATGGAATCTATGACAAGGTAACTGCTATTTTAAAGGCGAACGGAAAAGAAATCTTTGAGGATGGCGGCGTTATGCCAAATCCGACGGTGGAGAAGCTCTATGAGGGTGTCCGGATTGCAAGAGATAATCATGTGGACTTCATACTGGCAGTAGGGGGCGGTTCCTGCTGCGATTATGCAAAAGCAGTTTCTATTTCTGTAAATTGTAAAGACGATCCGTGGGAGAAGTATTATCTGAAATTCAATGATGTGGATGTTGATACAGTAATTATTCCGGTAGGATGCGTACTGACCATGGTTGGTACAGGATCAGAGATGAATGGCGGCGCAGTTATTACCAATCATGATAGTAAATTAAAAATCGGACATGTGTTTGGGGAACGGGTATTTCCTAAATTTGCGGTATTGAATCCAACCTTTACCTATTCGCTTCCGAAGTACCAGATGACAGCAGGATTTTATGATATTATGAACCATATCTGTGAGCAGTATTTTTCCGGGGAGGATGACAATACATCCGATTACCTGATGGAAGGGCTGATGCGCTCGCTCATACACAGCAGCAGAATCGCAGTCAAAGAACCGGAAAATTATGAGGCCAGAAGTAATATCATGTGGACGGCTACCTGGGCATTGAATACGCTGTTGGCTATGGGCAAAACTACGGACTGGATGGTGCACATGCTTGGTCAGGCAGTGGGGGCTCACACAGATGCAACCCATGGAATGACACTCTCCGCAGTATCCCTGCCGTATTACCGCCATATCATGCCCTATGGACTTCAAAAATTCAAACGGTTTGCCGTGAATGTATGGGATATCAATCCGGAAGGAAAATCGGATGAAGAAATAGCAGCAGAAGGATTACATGCCATGGAGGCATGGATGAAAGAAATCGGGGTCGTTATGAACCTTGGTGAGCTTGGCGTGACAGAAGAAATGCTGGACGGTCTTGTACAGAGTACGATTGTTATGGAAGGCGGATATAAGGTGCTCACACAGGAAGAGATTAAGGAAGTATTTAAAGAAAGTATGTAGTGCTGAAATAGCAAGCAAAAGAAGGTATTCCATAAGTATGCTAACTCGCGGAATACCTTCTTTTTCCTATAGACAGGTATAACTATGGGAAACCAGATGAAGAAAAGGAGGGGACGCCAGATGAAGATAGCGGTGGTTGACGATTCCATAGAGGATGCACAGCGCATTGTGGAGTATTTGGAACAGTTTCAGGCAGAACATAACCAGACCTTCCAGACAAAAGTGTTTTATGCCAGCTTTGATTTTCTGGAAGAATACCGTGGTGATTATGATGTTGTATTTTTGGATATTGAAATGCCAGGCAGTAACGGGCTTGAGGTAGCTCATGAAATCAGGTCAAGAGATGCCAGTGTAGGGATTCTCTTCGTGACCAGCATGGCGCAGTATGCGATCAATGGGTATGAGGTAAATGCCATAGACTTTATGGTGAAACCGGTAAAATATTATTCCTTTTCTATGAAGCTAGAGAAGGCAATACGTTTCTTAAAAAGCCGCAATCAGGACATACTGCTGCGGAACAAGGAAGAGATTCTGCGTCTGCCAGCATCCGATATTTTATATATCGAGAAGGAACGGGACAATCTGGTTTTTCACACCAGACAGGAGGCATTTGCAGAGCGCGGAAGTATCAAAACAGTGAAGTCTAAACTGGTAAGCCTACCTTTTGCGGAAAGCGCGTCGGGGTGCCTGATCAATCTTGCCTATGTGCGGAAAATAGGGAAGGATACTGTAACCATAGAGCCAGGGATAGAGCTGCCTCTTTCCAGAAGGCTGAAACGCCAATTTTCACAGGAATATATAAGTTATATGGGAGGAGGATTCTGATATGTTGTATACATTTTTGTTACATAATTTTTTGCAGTTTCCATTTGAGCTTATGGTATCGGAGTCAGTGTTTCTCATTGGAAGGGAGAGAAGGGAAGGGTTTTTTTGGAAATTACCGTTGGCTGTGGTGATGCAGTTTGTGATGTCGGCGCTCTGGATGAATCTTTGCGATTCTGTTTTGCCGGAGCGGTTATTTAAATACGTTTTTCTTTATCTGGGTTATGCTCTTTTAACAGCGCTTCCTATCTGTTTTTGCTTTAATTTGTCTGGAAAAGAGCTTTTGTTTATCATAGCGGGCGGTTATGCCACGGAGCATATGACATTTACGTTAAGCAGAATGGCCTTGTTCTTTCTTCCCTTTGGCTATGTTCCTTACGGAAGCCTGACGCATCTGATTGTTTCCCGTTACCTGATTTATTTTGCAGGTGCAGCGGCCGTATATCTGGCAATCATCCGAAATAACCAGAGCCGAACCTGGTTCAGGAAGGGGGATGTGCGGCTTGCCGGACTGGCTGTGATATTGATGTTGACCGCCATTGCTCTTAGCGTGAACTGGTCTTACCCGGAAGAAAATACTGGAACGATTTTAGTGGAAGTAATCTGTCCGGCTTACAGCTTTCTGTGCAGCCTGCTGGTGCTTCTTATGGAGTATTATGTGCTGCGGGAAAATAATCTGAAGCATGAGCAGGAGGTTATGGAGCAGCTTTTGAAGATGGCGGATACCCAGCAGAAAAGTGCAAGGGAGGCCATTGATATTATAAATATTAAGTGCCACGACCTGAAGCATCAGATTAAGGCGCTTGCAAAAATGGAGGATGCCCAAACCCGTTCCCAATATCTCAAGGAAGTACAGGAGGCTGTGTCCATCTATGACGCTACCTACCATACCGGATGTAAAGCGCTGGATTATATTTTGCGGGAGAAAACCCTGCTATTTAATGAATATCATGTGGACTTCAGCTGTCTGATAGAAGGGGAAACCATAAATTTTATGTCATCAGCCGACATCTATGCTCTTATGGGGAATGCTTTGGACAATGCTTTTCACCGGGTACTCAAGGAGGCTGAGGATGAACGTGTTATCAGTCTCCATATTAAAAAACAGGGGGAAATGATACTCCTCCATTTGGAAAACCGGTGTAGCCGTCAGCTAGAATTTGAAGACGGACTTCCTGTTACAGATAAGGAAGATAAGAACCAGCATGGGTTTGGCGTGAAAAGTATCCGTTATATTGCGGAGAAATACAATGGTGATCTGTTTATACAGGCCAGAGATGGTAAATTCTATCTGGATATTCTTTTTCCCTGCCAGTAAAAGCCCCCCGCAGCAAGCTGACGGAGCATCAAGCTCGTAGTATAGCAGAGCTGTGGGGGTTTTTGACTCTCGTGGCGGGCGCCAAACATCCATGTAAGCCTGTCCGCTGGGCTTGTTGCCCATGGGAATAAAATCTCTTGACCGATTTTCGCCAAAAAAGAACCGATTATCGCACATCCCTCAAAACTCCTTTTGATTTTTGTATAATGTGGCTATCAAAAATAACGATCAAAAGGAAAGAGAGGAAAAAGTATGTTACAGTTTTTAGTTGACAGATTAACGCCTATATTTGAACAGATGGGCGTAAGTCCCACAGATGTACAGCAGTATGTGGAAATGCTTGGCGGTTATATTTATGCCATCGCAGGATTGCTTGTGGCAGCGATTGTAGTGATGATCGCGGCACATTGGTTTGTAAAAAAAGGAACCAGGCATGTGGTGCGGTGGAGTGCCGGTATTGCAGCGGTTCTCATCATTACAGTGCTGGTCAATGTGATCTGTTATGGTCCTATGTACAATAATCTGGCGCCCATTCTGAATGGCTGCGGCTCCGTATCCGAGGAATCAAGGGCCGCTTCCGCTGAAATTATTGAGGAGGTAGGTGGGGAAGGCATGGTTCTTGCCCAAAATGATGGTACCTTGCCTTTTGAAAAGGACTCTAATCTGAATGTGTTCGGATGGGCTTCTACAAGTCCTATTTATGGAGGAACCGGGTCGGGCGCTGCAGACAATTCGACAGCAACGGATATCCTTACATCACTAAAGGATGCAGGTTTTGCTGCGAATCAGGAACTTGTGGATATGTATAGTGAATACAAATCTCCCCGGGGTTCGGAAACAACCAATGAGGCAGTTGTCACATTTACAGACTGGTCACTGCCGGAGCCTACGGCAGACTATTATACAGACGAATTAATGGCGAATGCAAAAGAGTTTTCAGACCAGGCAGTGATTGTGATTTCCAGGGCAGGCGGCGAAGGACAGGATGTTCCCCAGGACATGAATGCGGTAATCAATGGAACCTATGATTCCCGTGACGAAGTGGCAAATGGAAATGAACAGTACAATTACTTCTCCTGTAATTACGACAATAACGGAGATTATGATGATTTTGATCCCGGTGAGAGTTATCTGGAACTTTCAAATACTGAGGAGGCGATGATTGAGAAGGTTTGTTCAGAGTTTGATGATGTGGCAGTGGTGATCAATGCCAACAATGCCATGGAACTTGGCTGGGTGAACGAGTACGAGTCCATCGGCGCAGTGATTCTTGCTCCCGGCACGGGCTCCAATGGAATGGCAGCGCTCGGCAATATCTTAAACGGTACTGTCAATCCATCGGGAAGAACGGTAGATACCTATGTGTATGATTTGACGGACACACCAACCTATAATAATTATGGCAGTTTCTTGTACAACAATGTGGAAGATCTAAAGTCGGCATTTACTGAGGCGGATAAGACTTATCAGGGTGTTCTTCCTTTCGTAAATTATGTGGAAGGTATCTATGTGGGTTATAAATTCTATGAGACTGCAGCGGAAGAAGGTCTCATCAACTACGATGAGAAAGTGCTGTATCCTTTGGGATATGGACTGAGCTATACCACATTTACACAGGAGATGAACCGTTTTGCAGACAATGGCGATACTGTCTCCTTTGATGTGATTGTAACAAATACCGGAGATGTGGCTGGAAAAGATGTGGTGCAGGTTTATTTCACACCGCCATATAGCAATGGGGGCATTGAGAAGGCTTCTGTGAATCTGATTGACTTTGAGAAAACAGAACTTTTAGAGCCGGGAGAAAGCCAGACGATTTCTTTTGAAATTGCAAAAGAAGATATGGCATCCTACGATTCAAATGCAATTAAGACAGAAAATGGCGGGTATGTTCTGGAGTCCGGCGAGTATGGAGTATCTATCCGTGCTAACTCCCATACGGTAATTCATGAGGAGCGGTTTTCTCAGACGGAAGATATGGATTACAGCACAGACGGACGTTCGACTGATAAAACAGTGGCAGTAAATCAGTTCCAGGATCGTTCCACAGGAACTGTTACCTACTTAAGCCGTGCAGATCATTTTGCAAATTATGACGCGGCAACAGCGGCTCCATCCGAAGATATGTATGTGATGAGTGACGAGACCCGTGAGAAGATTATGGAGAAATCCGTTGCCTACTATGATTCTGAAAAATACGATAATCCGGAGGATGAAATGCCTGTTACGGAGGCAGATAATGGTGTATCGGCGGCAGACCTTACCGGAAAAGATTATGACGATCCGCTTTGGGATGATCTGCTTGACCAGCTATCTGTAGATGATATGATTGACATGGTCAATCTGGGCGGCTTCCAGACTGTCGCAGTAGATTCCATTGATAAGGTGGGAACTTTGGATTCCGATGGTACGTCCGGCTTGAATGACTGGTATATCGGTGTATTTGGTACTGCATATCCTACCCAGCTTCTGATTGCACAGACATGGAATAAAGACCTTGCTTACCGTGTCGGCATGGCAGAAGGCGATGAGTATGCGGACTGCCGTATCTTTGGAACTTACTCACCGGCTATGAACATACACCGTTCGGCCTTTACGGGACGTAACTTTGAATATTATTCCGAGGATGGTGTGCTGTCGGGGTACATGGCAATGAATACAGTAAACGGACTGGCAGAAAAGGAAGTGTACGCATATATCAAACATTTTGTGCTGAATGACCAGGAAACCAACCGCTGCGTACTGTTGCAGACATTTACAGACGAACAGCCTCTTCGTGAGATTTACATGAAACCTTTTGAAATGTGTGTAAAGAACTTCACAGGTGATGCACTGGCAGTTATGAGTTCCTTCAACTTTATCGGAGATACCTGGACGGGAGCAGACACCATCCTTCTGAATAATGTCCTTCGTGATGAATGGGGATTCCGTGGTATGGTTCTTACAGACTGGAATGGATCTTATGGATATCAGAATACGGAGGATGCCATCAGAAATGGAAATGATGCCATGCTTGGGTTCGCCCAGCATGAATCCAATGAGATTACCAATCCATCAGCAACTATGGTGAAGGCTATGCGGCAAGCTGCTAAAAATATCCTCTATACGGTAGTAAACAGTGGAAATTATACTATTGCGGATCCCAATGCGGGAAAGATGCCAAATATGACAAAGCTGTTTATCGGCATTGATGCCGCTGTGTCTATAGTATCTCTTGGTATCATGGCATTTGTTCTGATGCGCTACTTCAAGAAGAGGAAAAAAGATACCATCGAAGTCGTTTCAAAGGCAGAAGAATAACAGGCAGAAAAGGGACTTCCTGATAAATTGGGAAGTCCCTTTCCAAAAAGGAGAATGAGATGAAGCATCAGGATATGATAGAAAAAATGACGTTAGAAGAAAAAGCTGCGTTTTTAAGCGGAAAAGGGGAGTGGGATACCCGTGACATCCCCCGCCTTGGAATCCCATCCATCTTCTGCTCTGACGGACCTCACGGAATCCGCAAGCAGGCGGGAGCAGGAGATCATCTGGGGTTAAATGAGTCACTTCCCGCTACCTGCTTTCCCACGGCAGCGGCCATTGCGAACAGTTGGGATGTGGACCTGGGAAGGGAGATTGGCGAAGCACTGGGGGAGGAAGCATCGGCGCTTAATGTACAGGTGTTGTTGGGACCGGGCTTAAATATCAAACGAAGTCCTCTTTGCGGCAGGAATTTTGAATATTTTTCTGAAGACCCCTACCTGTCTGGGAAGATGGCAGCGTCTTACATTCAGGGAATACAGAGTCAGGGTGTCTGCGCCTGCCCCAAGCATTTTGCGGTAAACAGCCAGGAGCTTCGCAGAATGGCAATGAATGCGGTTCTGGATGAGAGGACTCTCAGGGAAATCTATCTGACCGGTTTTGAGATCGCCGTAAAAGAAGGCGGGGCGAAAGCAATGATGTCCAGCTATAACCAGGTGAACGGCATTTATGCCAATGAAAATCAACATCTGCTCCGGGATATCCTCAGAAAAGAATGGGGGTTTGACGGCATAGTTATCACAGATTGGGGTGGTTCCAATGACCATGTGGACGGTGTGAAAGCAGGCTCCAATCTGGAAATGCCTGCACCGGGGCTGGACTCTGCAAGACAGATCACAGCAGCGGTCCGGGATGGAAGCCTTGCCATGGAGGAACTGGATACAGTGGTGGATGATCTGCTGGATGCGGTACTCACTGTATCTGATGGTCAAAAGGGGAAAAGTGGAAGTTTTGATAAAGTAAAACACCATATGCTAGCAAGAAAAGCCGCTGCAGCCAGTGCGGTCCTGCTTAAAAATACAGACCATATCCTGCCGCTAAAGTCCGGATGCAGGGTTGCAGTCATCGGGGATTTTGCGGTGGAACCCAGATATCAGGGGGCAGGCTCCTCCGTGGTAAAGCCAACAAGGATAGAAACTATAGCAGCATCCATTGCAGAGTATGATCTGCAGGTGATCGGTATATCCAGAGGATACAAGCGGACAGGAGAGGCAGATGAAGTCCTGAAAAAAGAAGCATTAGATATGATAGAAGGTGCGGAGGCTGTACTGTATTTCTTTGGCCTGGATGAGCTCAGTGAATCAGAAGGACTGGACCGCTCCCATATGCGGATTCCCCAGAACCAGATAGATCTTTTGCAGTCTATGCTGCAGGTAAATGAAAACATTATAGGCATTCTGAGCGCAGGAGCGTCTGTGGAGATGCCGTGGCAGACCAACTGCAAAGCCATTTTGCATGGATATCTTTCCGGGCAGGCAGGAGCCGGTGCCATGTTGGACATCCTGACCGGAAAAGTCAACCCCTCCGGAAGGCTTGCGGAAAGTTATCCCCTCCGGTATGAAGATACACCGGCACTTCGGCATTTTCCGAGTACAGAGCGAAATGCCGAGTACCGGGAAAGCATCTATGTCGGTTACCGCTACTATGATACCAGCAAAGTCCGGGTGCAGTTTCCCTTTGGGTTTGGTCTGTCTTACACGGAATTTATCTATTCAGACATAAAGGCCGACAGGCAGGGGGTTACGCTTACTGTTACCAACAGTGGAACTATGGATGGTGCGGAAGTGGTCCAGATGTATGTAGGGCTTCCAAATGCGATTGTGTTCCGACCGGAAAAAGAACTGAAAGGATTTGCCAAGGTTTTTCTTATGGCAGGGGAAAGTAAGAAGGTACATATCCCATTTGATGACAAGACTTTTCGATACTGGAATATAAAAACGAACCGCTGGGAAGTGGAGATGGGAACCTACCGTATCATGGCCGGTGCCAGCGTCACCGATATCCGTCTGGAGACGGAACTGGAAGTGGAGGGCACAACATCCGTATACCCCTATCATCCGGCTATGCTCCCCTATTATTATACGGGAATCGTACAGCAGATCTCTGACCGGGAGTTTGAAACACTTCTGGGATATCCTATACCGGATGGGAAATGGTCCGGAAAACTCACCTTAAATGACGCAATCTGCCAGATGTATCATGCGGATAGTTTTCTTGCAAGATTTATTTATCGCCGTCTCACAGCCATGAAGAAAAAGAGTGAAGAGAAAGGAAAACCGGATTTGAACATCCTCTTCATTTACAATATGCCTTTCCGAGCTCTGGCGAAAATGACAGCAGGGGCGGTGAGCATGGATATGGTGGAAGGTATCGTGGAAGTCGTCAACGGACAGTTTTTCGGGGGAATGAAAAAGGTGATCAAGGGGTTCTTTGCCAATTTAAAGGCAAACAGAGCATATGAAAAAAGGTTAGCCCGCGGGAAAGGGGAAGAAAGATGAATCAGTTAAAAGTAAAATGGATGAATGTATGGAACAACTTTGAAGAAAAACATCCCAAGCTGTCAAAGTGGGTGTATCAGATCTTCTATTTTTTCGTGTTCAGCATGATGGTGACCGTATTCCAGTATCTGGTATTTACATTCATGCCAAGGATCCTAGGAATCGGTCTTGCCGGAACAGAATTTATGTGGCCACAGAAAGAACTTCATCTCTTCGGCGTTGACTTTACCTGGAGTCTGCTGGGATACAATGTACTCTATGATGCAGACGGCGCAGTATTGATCGGGGGCGGGCTTGGATATTTTATCAGCTATGAAGTGGGCTCTTTTCTCGCCCAGTGCATCAACTTTCCTCTGCAGAGAAACATTACATTTAAGAGCAAAGGGAATCCGTTGTATCAGGCCGTATGGTATTTGATCGCGTGGATGGTGATTTCCCTGATCTGCAATGGATTCAACAACTTATGGATGCCCATTGCATCCGCTTATGTTGCCCCGGCAGTCTATAACCTGTTAGTGACATTTATAACCGGTGGAGTCTCCATGATCATCTTCTTCTTTGTATTTAAGATCATCTTTCCGGAAGGGGAAACCGGCAAAAAATAGAAAGGTGGAGTATGGAAAAATGAAGGTGTTATCTGTCACAGTGCCCTGTTATAATTCTGAGGCGTATATGGAGAATTGTATTCATTCTCTGTTGACGGGAGGAACAGAGGTGGAGATCATCATTGTGAATGATGGCTCTGTTGACCGTACAGGGGAGATCGCTGAGAAATATGCCAAAGATTATCCGGATATGGTAAAAGTCATCCATCAGGAAAATGGCGGGCACGGAGAGGCTGTCAATACTGGTCTGCGCCATGCGTCCGGTCTGTTTTTCAAGGTGGTGGACAGTGATGACTGGGTGTCTATCTCAGCATTCAAAGAAATGATGAAAACACTGGCAGAACTTGCCGGTGAGCAGCAGCTGGTGGATATGGTGATCAGTAATTTCATTTATGAAAAAGAAGGGGTCAGGCATAAAAAAGCCATGCGTTACCGAAGCGCATTTCCCCAGAATAAAGTATTTACATGGGATGACGTAAAATTTTTAAGAAAAGGGCAGTACATTCTGATGCATTCTGTTATCTATCGCACAAAACTGCTGAGAGAGTGCCATCTGCAGCTTCCGGACCATACCTTCTATGTGGACAATATCTTTGTCTATCATCCGCTGCCTTATGTAAAAACCATGTATTATCTGAATGTGGATTTTTACCGGTATTATATCGGCAGGGAAGACCAGTCAGTAAATGAGCAGGTGATGATTCGACGCATCGACCAGCAGCTAAAAGTGAATTATCACATGATCGATGATTACAATATTTCCAATTTCCAGGAAGTACCCCATATGAAGCTGCGGCATTATATGAGGAATTATTTGGAGATCATTATGGTGGTATCCTCCATTATGCTGATCCGTTCCGGGACAGCGGAAAATTTGCAGAAGAAATATGAGCTGTGGAATTACCTGAAAGAAAATGATAAGCAAACTTATTACTGGATGAAATGGAGCATTCTCGGGAGGAGTATGAACCTGCCGGGAAGAAGCGGCCGGAAGATTTCCGAAATGGCATATTTGCTGGCACAAAAATTTGTAGGGTTTAATTAGTGATCCAAAGAAAGGAAGATAGGAATGACAATCTTCAGCCTTGATCTGTCAAAAACACTGCAGTTGAAAATAACAGATGCACAAGAAAAGGATGTATAGGAACTGAGGAAATATTGCTGTAAGGAAACGATGGGATGATAAAAGAAAGGAAAAACTGTCAAATGTATACGATTAAGATGAAATTAAATACTGCAGATGATGCCAGAAGGCTGGTGAGACTGACAAACACGTACTCGATGGATGTAGACGCGAGAAGAGAACATATTTTGCTGGATGCCAAGTCCCTTGTTTCCATGCTGGCAGTGGTTCATATACCCGGGCTGGAGCTTGATATTCATGGGGAAGAAGCCGGAACATTCGCTGACATGCTGGAACAAGAGGGATTCTGTGAGACATTTCATGAATATAAAGAAAAACAACATATGGGGTAAAGTAGGAGCATCTGGAATTATAAACGGACCAATCATTCCAGATGCTCTGTTTATAAGATGATTCCATAAATATGTATATGAAAAAACTATTCAAATGCATTATTTATAAATATTTGTTATTCTATATAGCCAATGATATGATAAAAGCAGTTAAGGAATGTGAAAGGATCAGTTTAGAAATTGTTTATCTTTTTGTTAGCGCCATGTTATCCGCAGATATTACAGTATAACTTGAAAGCAGCGAGGCTGCTGTAAAGTCAGCTGCAGACAGCGGTATCGTCTGTGGGTATCTGCTTTGATCAGATGAGGAAAGGAAGTACAGGAAATGAAGAAAAAAATATACATGGCATTCCTGATGTCACTGGCAATTGGCGCACTTACCGGATGCGGACAGAATGTAAAGACATCTGAGAGTACCGTACAGTCCGAAAACGCAAGAGGAGAAAACATGGGAAAGGATCACATTGAGCCGGACACAAAGATTCAGGTACTGGAAGAAGGGCTGTCGGTAGTCCGCTTTGAAGGCAATTATGGATTTGATGAGTTTTTAGGGCAGGGAGGTGCGTCTTCTGATGATGGAGTTGTAGAGTATTTAAGCAGTGCACTTCTGTCTGATATACCGGGACTGCTCATGGGTCAAAATCCATTCGGATGCAGCACCCTGTCTGTAAAAAATTCAGAAGGGGGAAACCTCTTTGGAAGAAACTTTGACTGGAATACCTGCAATGGGTTGATCGTAAGCTCCAGACCGGAAGAAGGATATGCCTCTGTTTCCACAGTCAATACGGACTTCATACAGGCCGGTGGATTGGATATTTCAAGCCTGCCCGATACTGCGCAGGCCATCATTGGACTATATGCACCTTTAGACGGTATGAATGAAGAGGGGTTTGCAGTGTCCGTCAACATGATCGAGGATGACCAGACTATAGAGCAGGATACGGATAGACCGGATATTACAACCACAACAGCCATTCGCCTGCTTCTTGATCGGGCAGCAAATGTGGAAGAAGCCATAGATCTCCTTTCTCAGTATGATCTCCATGCCTCCATGGGGATGATGATACATCTGGCACTATCTGATGCGGAGGGCAACAGCGTTGCTGTGGAATATGTAGACAATGAGATGGTGGTGATAGAAACCCCGGTTGTTACAAACTTCTTTCTGGCAGAGGGTGAGAAATACGGCATTGGAACTGCCCAGTCCCATACCCGGTATGACATTTTGAGTGAAACACTGACAGAACAGGAAACCATGACAGAAGCAGAGGTCAGGGATGCGCTTAATAGCGTGAGCAAAGAGAACTTCGGTGAGTTTGAATCAACGGAGTGGAGTATTGTCATGAATCAGGAAACAAAGGAACTGACCTATTATCATAGGGAAAATTACGATCAGGGGTATACCATATCGGTGGAATAAAGGAGGAACGTGATGAACTATGTAAAAACACTGTTGGATCTATACCGCTTAAAGAGGCAGGTAAAGCTGAATGCAAAACGGATGCGTGTTCTGCAGGAGAAGAAACTCCGGACGATGCTGCACTATGCATGGGAAAACTCCGCCTATTATAAAAGGACCTTTGAAGCAGCCGGTATCACAGAGGAGCAATTAGATGATCTGCCTCTTTCCTGTTTCCCAACCATAGATAAGAAAGTTTTTTTGGAGCATTTTGACGAATTGGTAGTACCGCAGGATTTATGTTTGAGGGAGCTTCGTGAATTCGATGCAGTAGTATCGGCAGACCGCAAGCCATACAAAGGGAAGTACCATGTGGTACATTCCTCCGGAAGTACCGGAAAGCCTGGTTATTTTGTATATGACGAGGCAGCATGGAACAGTATGCTGTTAGGAATGATACGGGCCGCACTCTGGAACATGTCTATGCCCCGGATTCTGTCTCTCCTGGCAAAACGCCCCAGAATTGTTTATATTGCAGCGACCAACGGCCGCTATGGAGGCGCGATGGCAGTGGGGGATGGAATCGACGGCGTAGGGGCGAAACAGATGTATCTGGATATCAAAACGCCGCTGAACGAATGGATTCGGCAGATAAAAGCATTCCAACCCAACATTATAATTGGTTACCCTTCAGCGATCAAAATCTTGGCAGAGCTTGTAGAAAAAGGAAACGTGGTGGTAAATGCAGTACGGGTCATTTCCTGCGGGGAGCCTCTTGGAGCAAGCCTTAGGAATTATCTGGAGAAAAGCTTCCGGGCAGAAGTGGTCAATTTCTATGGAGCTAGTGAATCCCTTACACTGGGTGTGGAAATGGATGCAGAGGACGGCATGATCCTATTTGATGATATGAATTTGATTGAAGTGGAAAGCGGCGTGATGTATCTGACCTGCCTGTACAATTTTGCGCAGCCATTGATCCGTTACCGAATTTCCGACAGCCTGGTACTGAAGGCGGCAGAAGAGGACAGCCCGTATCCATTTACAAGAGCCGTTGGTCTGCTGGGGAGAAATGAAGATATTCTCTGGTTTGAAGACGGTTCCGGGAACAAGGAGTTTTTGCATCCGCTTGCGATTGAAGGTTTTTGCATGGAAGGACTTTTAGACTACCAGTTCCGGCAGGCAGAGAAGGACGCATTTGAGATGTATGCGGAAATTTCCGGCTCTGTCTCCAAAGAAGCGATCCGCACAGAAATGCTTGAACAGATGAGACAGATCCTTTTAGAAAAGAATTTAGAATATGTACAGTTCTATGTGGTTTTTGTGGATGAGATCCTTCCGGACCCAAGGACAGGCAAAAAGCCCCTGATCCTTCAGAAAGGAGAGACTTGGCAGGATGAAAAAAGCGTTATTGCGGGGTAGGCGGCTGAGCAAAGTATTTGCACAGGGTCAGGTAAAGAATAAAGTGTTAGACCGGGTGGATGTGGATATTTATGAAAAGGACTTCACCATCATCATGGGTTCCTCCGGGGCAGGAAAATCTACTCTTTTATATGCCTTAAGCCGAATGGATACAGTGACGGAAGGAACCGTCACATATAAGGATAAGGAACTCACCCGTATGAAGGAGAAGCAGATGGCAAAGCTTCGGGCAGAAGAATTTGGTTTTGTATTCCAGCAGACCCATCTGGTCAGCAGCCTGACACTCTTTGAAAATGTGGCGGTGGCAGGTTTTTTGAGCAAAAAGGGCAGTAGCGGGGAGATACAGAAACGGGCACGGACTTTGCTCACCCGGATGGGAGTGGAAAAAGCGGAGGACCGTCTTCCCGCTCAGGTATCCGGCGGTGAGGCACAGCGGGCAGCGATCGCAAGAGCTATGATTGGGAACCCGGGTCTGTTGTTCGCGGATGAACCTACGGGTGCCCTAAACAGATCACATTCCGAGGAGGTTTTAGATTTGCTGACAGGGTTAAACCAATCCGGGCAGAGCATCCTGATGGTAACCCACGATTTGAGGGCAGCGGTCAGAGGGAACCGGATTCTGTATCTGGAGGATGGAAAAATCCTGGACGAACTGGAGCTGCCTGCCTACAAGGGAACGGAGGACAGACACAGGGAAAGCAGGGTCAGCCAATGGCTCTCGGAATTACAATGGTAGGAGGGGGGAATATGGAAAACAGAATCTTATACAGGGCCGGAATCAGAAAGCATAAAGGCAGCCTTCTGGGAATTGCCGTTCTGCTGTTTTTGGTTTCGCTCTCCTTGTCCACCGTCCTC
>ENA-UAPG01000015-UAPG01000015.1-human-gut-metagenome-genome-assembly--contig:-NODE-15-length-38537-cov-12.481186_pt1 | contig 38537 bp, 33 predicted proteins | sample MGYA00243478_ERZ654573 | MGnify/ENA primary metagenome ERZ654573 (study PRJEB26926, sample SAMN06164711) | human gut metagenome | biome: ENVO:00009003; feature: ENVO:2100002; material: ENVO:00002003... | reverse complement strand
GAGCACTTGACTTTTAATCAAGTTGTCCGGGGTTCGAATCCCCGATGCTTCACTGTAAGACAGTTCAAATTCAGATATTTCTGTATTTGGGCTGTTTTTTTATTATTTTTTTGCGGGGGAAGGTCATCAGAGATCTCTACACAGAAAATAAGAAGCCATAATCTTGAGGGGGGATAGATTATGGCCTCTTATTTTCATGTCTACTTTTATAAAAATATAAAAAGAAGGAGAGCCGGTATAAGGGAATACCGGCATATGAAAAAGAAAAAGATTTTGAAAAAAGTCTTATTGGCTTTGTTCAAATACTAATATACATTGTAAATGTGATGAATCTGTGATGAAATAGTAAAAGAAATGTGAAAAAGTTTTTTATTTTTTATTCATATATGGATAGAAATCACTTACGTCTATACGAAGTATATAGTGTAACGGCCGTTAAAGAATATAGAATCGGGTGACATCTTATGAAAATAAACGAAGATAACTTTATAGAGCAGCTAAAGTTCCGGAACGAGAAGGCTCTTGAATATGTGATCGACAACTATGGACGTATTGTTAAATCTGTTGTAAAAAAACATCTGTTTTCATTGGAGTATTATCAGGAGGAGTGTATCAATGATGTGTTCCTGGCAGTCTGGGAGAATATAGATTCCTTTCGTCCTGAGAGGAGTAGTTTTTTAAACTGGATCGCAGGTATCACCAGGTATAAGGCAATTGATTATAAGCGGAAATACTTAAACAGAGAACAGATGGAGAATCTGGATGATGTGACCGTAGGGGAGGAGGACAGAGAACAGATGAGGTTAATAGAAAAGGAGCTGTCTGAGGAAATGGAGGAGATGCTCAGTTGTCTGAATCCTGAGGACAGAGAATTATTTCTAAAGCTTTATGTGGATGAGATGGAGCCGGAAGAAGTGAGCAGACAGACAGGTTTGAAAAAAGATGTGATATATAACAGAGTTTCCAGGGGAAGAAGGAGAATCAGGAAACTGTTTTCCGGACAGAGAGGAGAAAAAAGTTATGAGCAGTAATATATATGAATTATTGAATGACGTTCAGACAGATATGGGGAGTTATGGAATTGAGGAAGCAAATGATATAGAAAACAAGCGCTGGAAGAAAAATGTTTCCAAAAAGATTGGCGTGACAGGAAAAAAGAAAAAAAGATGGAAACCGGTAGCCGGAGTCTGTGCTGCCGCGTTGGTTCTTGCGGTAGGCCTGGGGAGCGGTCCGCTGCATTATATTGTTCAGGCTGCTGTAAAATCAATTTCTTATGATATTGCTACAATACTTGGGATTAAGAAGGATCTGGAACCTTACAAAACAGTAGTCGGAAAGTCAGTGACTACAAATGGCATTACGATCACTTTAAATGAAGTGATTGTCAATGAAGATGAGATCCTAATATCCGCTACAAAGGAGTATGATGAGAAGATCACGGATGAGAGCAAAAGACTGATTGGGGAAAGAATATATATCAATGGAAAAAGTGTATCGGACAGCTCATCCGGCGGAGAAAAGCAGGAGGGGGATCATACACTGGTATCTATTTCCGAGTGTGATATAAAAGGGGTTGATCTAAGCCAGACTCTTGATTTTGAAATACAGTTTATGGACTACGATAATACACGTGATACATGGGATTTTGAATTCTCTGCATCCGGTGAAGAACTTGCACAGAGTACAAATACCATTGAATTAGATCAGACCTTCACATTGGAAGATGGAACGGAAGTACATCTTGATAAGCTTACAGATAATCCTCTGGGGCAAAAAATATACTTTTCCACATCTACGGGTGAATGTGATTATGATCTTGTTTTAAGAGGTGTGGATGATTGTGGAAATCCGGTGGAGTTTACATTTTCCCGGTGGAGTGATGGAGTGGGAAGATTGAATATCTCCACCATTGATAACGGAAATCTCAGTGATGAGGCCACAGAATTGCATTTGACACCATACGCTGTGAAATTTCCGGAGCAGAGCGGGAGACTCAGTAATGATTTTAAACAGGTCGAAGATGAATTTGTTATCAATATAAGGTGACTGTGAGAGAAAAGGGGCAGGCGGTTACGCCTGTCCCCTTTGCGTTATAAATCTGCTTTGTACGGCGGATCTGCCGGATAACCGCTTCCGGCTTTCTGCATCCCCCGTTGTATGGCATCTCTGGAGTTCTTCCAGTCCGCATCCTTGTTTCGGTAATCGAATTTATCACAGAACCATTCCAGATCATCTGTGACTCTCTGCATGTTATCAGTCATGAGAGGAAAGAGGATTTCGTAGAAGGAAGCTTTCTCCTTGTCAGAGAGTAGGGATTCCGCCGTTTCTACCAGATCGCCAAAATGGGAGAGGCAGAAGCCTTTGCTATTTTTAAATAAATCTACAAATTCCGGATTTTTTCTGTATAGTTCAAAAAAAGTATCAAGATAGCGCACATATGTATTTTTGTAGTAGTCACAGATATAACAGTTCTGCTCCTGTTCTTTAACCCAGGCACCAATGTTTGTTTTAGGATTGTCCGCATCCAGTTTTGCCTTTTTAAAATGACCCAGCATGGAGGCTTTTCCAGGAGAGAACATCTTGATCTGTTGTTTCAGCTCTTCGTTTTTTTTCTTAAAGTGTGTGGTGAGGATCAGCCCGCAGCCCAGACGGTTTCCATAATCGAACATTTTCTTATAGTGTTCATGACAGAACCCCAGTTGATCTGTCTCTGCCCGTACATCGTCCTCCATATAGGAGGCACCGGATCCAAGGACAAAGTCCATGGAGTGCTGTTCCAGATTTCTTTCGATAAAGCAGAAAGGACATTCGTCGCCGGCATGGAATGCATCCATCAGCGGTATCGTGTATATTTTTTCCTTCATTTTTTCTTCCCCCGGTTTCTTTGCTTGTCTGATATTAGAGTAACATAAAAAAAATAAGAAAGAAAGAGTGCAAAATGTATTTCTATGCGATACAATAATAATACCGGTTTTTCCAGGGGATTTATGTGGATATCTAAAAAAAGTGTGGATAACTCCCGGGAAAGATCCATGTTCTGTTGAAAACTTCCGGTTACTGTGTAAAAAACTGTGTTTTCCGGAAACTGTGGGCAGGAACTCCTCCAGAGTTCCGTCCGGGAATCGGTTGCAGATTTTTTAGTGTCTGATAATATAGGATTTAGAGTTGAAAGTGGGGATTTGAAAGAAAAATGAAGAGAAATGTGGATTTGCTGGAAGGGCCTATAGCGGGTTCTATGGCAAGATTAGCTTTTCCCATTATGGGAACATCATTGATACAGATGGCGTATAATATGGTTGATATGATCTGGATCGGACGTGTCAGCAGCAACGCGGTAGCTGCAGTAGGGGCAGCCGGTATGTATATGTGGCTGGCAAACGGTATTACCACCATACCCAGGATCGGGGGACAGGTGACAGTGGGGCAGTCACTTGGAGCTATGGATAAAGAAGCTGCGATCGACTATGCCAGAGCCTCTATGCGGATGGGGACGCTGCTGGGGATTATATACGGAATACTTTGTGTGTTATTTGCCGGGCCTCTGATTGGATTTTTTAAGCTTAACAGCCCGGACGTTATTCGTGATGCAGAAATCTATCTGCTGATCACCTGCGGGGCTATTGTATTTTCCTTTTTGAATCAGGTATTTACCGGGATATTGACAGCTATGGGAAATACCATGGCCGCTTTCAGAGCAACTACCATTGGTCTGATCATTAATCTGGTGCTTGACCCGGTTTTGATATTTGGAGTTGGACCAATTCCAGGTATGGGCGTCACAGGCGCAGCTCTTGCCACTGTATTTGCCCAGATCATTGTGTTTGTACTATATCTGGCCACTGTTTGGAGTGAGCCGGTTATTTTTCAACATATTCATTTGACACAGAGGGCGGATAAGCAGCACGTGCGTGATATCGTGCGTATTGGATTTCCACCCGCTGTACAGGATGCGCTGTTTTCCGGGATTTCCATGGTAATTGCCCGTCTGATCGCAGGGTGGGGAGATGCCGCGGTGGCAGTACAGAAGGTAGGAAGCCAGATAGAGTCTATATCCTGGATGGCTGCAGGAGGATTTTCAACAGCAGTGAACGCATTTGTAGCCCAGAACTACGGAGCAGGAAAAAGGGAGAGGATAAAAAAAGGCTATAAGACAGCCATGGGGATCATGGCGCTCTGGGGGATTTTTACCAGTTTTATTCTGATAGCGTTTCCTGAATTTTTCTTTCGGATTTTTATTACGGAGAAAGATGTATTGCCCATGGGCGTGGATTATCTGAGAATAATAGGGATATCCGAGTTCTTCATGTGTATGGAGATTACCACGGCCGGAGCTTTTCAGGGATTTGGAAAGACGGTTCCTCCCTCTGTGACAGGAATTGTTTTTAATACACTGAGGATACCCGGAGCTATGCTGCTGTCCTCTACGGCTCTCGGGCTTAATGGTGTATGGTGGACGCTGAGTCTTTCCTGTGTATTGAAGGGCTTGGTGCTGCCGGTTTGGTTCCTGATCATCTTTGTGAAATATTATAAAAGCGGCCGGAAAGAATTTTAGTTATAGTTCACAGGCCACTGGACTGGGAGGCGTTTTCATTCTGGAAGTATGAAAATCCCGAAGCGCGATATGGGGCAGAATGATCTATATCTGTGCATCGCGAAGCGTGTTACTGGAAACGGAGTGATCTGTAACGAATTTCAGAGGTTAAGCAAAAAACAATATTTACGAAGATGACAGAATAGAGGAATCGTGATAAAATGGTAACAGTTCAGACAAGCTGAAACGTTACGCATCCGGCCATTAAAAATCGCTTTGCGATGGGCCGGATAAAGCTGGCACTACTTTTTCATACGGTCAGCGCAGTAAATGCGCAGACCCGTCTGAACTGTTACGTAAAATGAATAACAGTAAAGTTTTGCCTGTAACTGTGGAGGTACGGAACCGTTACAGTTTTGGTATATTATGAAAAGGGGAAAGAACAATGGATAAAGAATTTCGTATTGAAACCAAATGTGTGCAGTCCGGATGGAAACCAAAAAAAGGAGAGCCAAGGATTCTGCCTATTTACCAGAGTACAACATTTAAATATGATACCACTGAGGAGATGGGACGTCTTTTTGATCTGAAAGACGAAGGGTATTTTTATACAAGATGCCAGAACCCGACCAATGATTTGGTGGCAGCTAAGATTGCAGACCTGGAAGGCGGTGTAGCGGGAGTGCTTACCTCATCAGGGCAGGCCGCTACCTTTTATGCTGTATTTAATATTTGTGAGGCGGGGGACCATGTGATCTGCGCGTCTGCCATCTATGGCGGTACACTGAACCTGCTGGGCGTGACAGCAAAGAAGATGGGCATTGAGTGTACTTTTGTGGATGCGGATGCACCCGCAGAAGAGTTGGAGAAAGCTTTTCAGCCAAACACTAAGGCTGTTTTTGCTGAGACCATCGCCAATCCGGCGCTTGTTGTTCTGGATATCGAAAAGTTTGCAGGTCTGGCACATGCCCACGGGGTTCCGTTGATTGTTGATAATACATTTGCAACACCTGTAAACTGCCGCCCATTTGAGTGGGGAGCGGATATTGTAACCCATTCCACAACAAAATATATGGACGGACATGCAATGCAGGTAGGCGGCGCTATTGTTGACAGCGGTAATTTTGACTGGGATGCTTACGGTGATAAATTCCACGGTCTCACAAGGCCTGATGAATCCTATCATGGGGTGGTGTACACAAAGCAGTTCGGAAAAGCAGCATATATCATGAAAATTAATGCGCAGCTTATGCGTGACCTGGGTTCTATTCCATCTCCCACCAACTGTTTTATGTTGAATGCCAGCCTGGAGTCCCTGGCCCTGCGTGTGGAGCGTCATTGCTATAATGCCCGGAAAGTGGCTGAATTCCTCAATGAACATCCCCTGGTAAGCCATGTAAATTATGCGGGGCTTCCCGGAGATAAATATTATGAACTGGCTAAGAAATATATGCCCAAGGGTACCTGCGGTGTTATCTCTTTTGAACTGAAGGACGGAAGGGAAGCAGCAGTGAAATTTATGGACAGCCTGAAGCTGGCAGCAATCGTAACGCATGTGGCGGATGCAAGAACAAGTGTCCTTCATCCCGCAAGCCATACACACAGGCAGTTAAATGATGAACAGCTTGTGGCAGCAGGGGTTTCACCGGGAATGATCCGTTTTTCCGTGGGGATTGAGAATGTAGAGGATATTATTGAAGACCTGGCACAGGCTTTGGAAGCCAGCACAAAGTAAGAAATGAAATCATATCAGATCACAGAGTGGTGCCATGAAAGCTTTAGAATACATGCAAAGCCCGGAGGCGTCTATATAGATGCCACCATGGGGAATGGAAATGATACGCTTTTTCTGTGTAGGATGGCAGGTGAGACTGGCCGTGTAAAAGCCTTTGATATCCAGCAGCAGGCACTTGATGCCACGCAGGAGCTGCTGGAGCGGAATGGTTTGAGGCAGCGGGCAGAACTACTGCTGGAGAGTCATACCAATATGGGCCTGTATGAGCGGAAAGAGACAGTTGACGGTATATTCTTTAATTTCGGATATTTACCGGGTGGTGATCATTCTCTTGCCACAAAGCCTGAAAACAGTCTGAGGGCCATTTTAGAGGGCCTGGAGCTGTTAAAAAAAGACGGTGTTATGAGTCTTTGCATATACAGCGGAGGAGATACCGGTTTTGAGGAGAGGGACAGCATTCTGGAAATGCTGAAAATTCTGGACAGCAGGAAATATGTAGTCATTTTGAGTACATACTATAACAGAGAAAATAATCCGCCCATACCGGTATTGGTCATAAAAAAATAAGTAACTGTTCAGTACCCTCACAGTTACAGGCAAAAATCTATGCAGAATGGCCTTTGGCGATGGGATTTTTGCTTGGGCGTGGTACACTTTCTTACGGTCAGCGCAGTGAATGCGCAGACCTGCTGAATAGTTACAAAAATAAAACTTTTTCTCAGGGAATACATTGCGAAAGGGCAGTGTATTCCCTGATTGCATGTAATAGGTATGGGACGAGAATGCCGATTCATATAATAAAAGAAAGAAATCGGCCGGGTTTTGTATGAAAGCAGGAAAAGGTCCGGGGATTTCCGGAATACTCATATTATTTTTACTGCCATATCTTTTGACTGTTATTATATGCGGGAGGAAAGCGTGCCCTGTTTCCAGGGAATCAGATATGGAAGATTATCTTCCGGCTGTCACAGCATCTCAGATATCCTGGGATGCGCCCCGTGAAGCCATAAAAGCACAAACCATTATCGCCAGAAATAATCTTTATCTGGAGTGGAAGAGAGGGACCGCCGCAAATACCATTCAAAATGCTTCCCAGGCGCTGAAAAGAAGAAAGATGGATGATCTGTTCCTGGAGCAGTTCCAGAAGTTCCAGGATGCGGCGGCTGATACCAGGGGGCAGGTACTTATGAAAGACGGGGATGTGGTAGAACTTCCTTATCATGAACTGAGCCAGGGAAAGACCAGGGATGCCCAGGAGGTACTTGGAGATGCTTTTTCCTATGCGCCTTCCGTGGATACTCCGGAAGATATCAACAGCCCTTCCTACATACAGGGGTGTTATTTTTCACTGGATGATCTGAAAAAGCAGATCCAGAACACATATCCCGGTTTTTCCATTGATGATATAGGGGAAATTGAGATCAAAAATACAGACAGTGCGGGTTATGTTATGGAGATCAATGTGGGAAACCAGGAATTTCAGGGGGAGAAGATAAGGGAGATCCTGCATCTGCCTTCCTCCTGTTTTACGGTCCAGACATTGGAAAATGAGGTCAGGTTCCTCTGTAAAGGTATTGGTCATGGGGTAGGACTGAGCCAATATACAGCGGAAAAAATGGCGGGACAAAAGAAAAAGTATGAGGAAATCTTAAATTATTTTTTTCCTGATCTAAAATTGAAGGAAATATAAAAGTAAAAGAGCGTAACAGTTCAGACAGGTCTGCGCATTTACTGCGCTGACCGTATGAAAAAGTAGTGCCAGCTTTATCCAGCCCATCGCGAAGCGATTTTTAATGGCTGGATGCGTAACGGTTCAGCTTGTCTGAACTGTTACTATCCGGCAAAAATATGTGCACAGTTTTTGATAGTCAATTGTTCCATATCCGAATCCGTAAATCCCTTGGCCTTAAGCTGTGGAAGAAAAACCTGTAAAATATAGTCAAGGCCGATTCCGTTCGGTGTATATGACTTCATGCGCGTCCGGGTAGTATCCAAAGACAGAAGCAGCTGGTTTAAAAAGCCCGCGTCGGCAAGTTGTTGTATACAATCTAATTCAGCAGAGTCGTCATGGTATTTAAAACGTCCTATTGTGTCGAACTCCAGATTTATACCTTTTTTCAACAATGGTATATACTTGTTTACGGTAAGGATCTTTCTGTCCATATGACAGAAGATAATCCGGGAGGGGTTGAGTCCAAGGCTTAATAAAAACTGCAGAAGACCTTCCGCATCAGCACCTTGTTCTATATGTACCATGAAAGGGAGACCGGCTGCCTCTGCAGCTTTTGCGGCTGCTGTAAAAAGTGTCCGGTATTGCGGGGTCAGACCTTCCAGATCGAAAGCGGTCTTGATCATGCCCGCCTTTATGGAGGTGGATGTTTGAGGCGGCGTGTCATCTATATGACAATACATTCCCATGGTGATTTCGTGGATAAAAAAATGCAGCAGGGCTTTTTCATCAAAGCTACGAATCCAGTGATCAGCAGGATAAAAAGACAATTTGTGAAATCCCGTGGAGGCTATTATATGAACGCCGGTTTCCTCGGAAATATTCAGAAGCTCTGTTTCCATTCTTCCGCACCCGCCGGGCTGTGCATCCACCAGTGAATATCCGCCGGCGTGGCGGTAACGTATCACTTCGGACATACTTTTTTTTGTATCATCCATACAAAGTGCCGGATTGACCTGAAAGGGGGTTCCTCTGCGAAGCATGATATGTTCATGACACTGACAGAAGCCAAGTGCTTCCGGAGGTATAGGCCCGGTTACCGTCATAATGCTTTTCATAGGTTGTTCTTCCATTTGGGATTGGCTGAAACTATGGGAATACCGTTATCCTCCAGAATAAGTCTTCGGTACCCTTTTGTTTCTATTGTACCGTAATCATGCCCCGCATTCGCGTCGAAGGTATAGAAAAGTACAAGCGGTTCGGCGCCGGTGTTTACTGAGCGGTGTGCATACCCTCTGGGAACGTAAACTGCGTTATTTTTTGAAAGTCTGATCTCCCTGGTATCTCCGTCCCGGTTTTCCATAACCATATAGCCCTCTCCGGACAAAGTGTAATAAACTTCCGCGGTATCAAGGAGTGAGTGAAAATGTCCTTTTGTCATAAAATACTCCCTGCCGATTTTGCCGGGATATAAAATTGTGGTGCCAAACGCCAGATCTCCCTGCCGCGGGGGACAGTCAAGTTCATAAAATTCATAAATCAGAGGATCCTCCTTTTGGAGTACCAGGTCAACTGCGCTTTGGCTGCAGAACATACCGGACATGGATGATAAATAGCGTTTTGTTGTCTGGGCCGTTTTTGAAAAGCCTGTGATCAGATCAAAGTCCAGAGAAAAACCTCTGTCCCAGTCAAATTGTTTCATAAAATATTCCCCCTATCTGCAGGTATCTCTTGCTATGCTGCTTAACTGCTGTAACTTTCCGGATGTGATCTCAATATGAAAGACCTCTGCGATCACCTGTGTCCACCCGTGTATAAAATAAATCCATCCGTCCTCCACGTGCAGGTTTTTGGCCCTGGCCTGTGCTTCTGCCTGTTCCTTAAAGAGAAGGCAGCCCCTGTAATTGATTTCCCAAACCAGGCTGTCCGTTGGAAAGGAACAGGCATTGGTGAGCGGGGAGCCAGGCGCATCTTTTCCAAGTCCTGTGGCATTTACGATCAAGGAATGTGGTTTTAGGTGAGAGAGGGTTTCATCATTACATGCCGGAGTCGGATTGAGTATGAATTCAAAGCGGGTGTCTGGCTGATGTCCATCCAGTATTTTTCTGGCATGTTCTAATCTGGGAAGACTGCGGTTGGCAATGATGATCCTGCCGGGCAGATTGCCTTTGAATTTGTCCTGCGTTAAATAGATGCTCATAGCAAGAGAACTGCCGCCGGCACCTAATAACAGAACATCTCCCCCGTAAGTTTTCCAGTAGTCTGCCGGTACAAAATTTTCCAGTGCAAGGCCGCTTGAAATAGGGTCTTTGGCGTGTGCACAAAGCCTGCCGTCCATTTTCGAGATAGATGAAACTTCACCAAGCTGTACTGCGTAAGGGTCTGCATAATCAAAAAGGTCTTTGCAGGCGTGGAATAAGTCAAGTTTGTGGGTGGTAACCAGAGCGCCCAGTGAAAGCGGATCTGATTTTATAAATTCTACAGCTTCCCTGTATTCTTCGGCCGGCGCGTGCAGCCCGAAATCCATCCCTTTGATAACCGCATTGTTCAGGCCAAGGGCCTTTGCCCATTTAGGGAAAACGGTCATTATGGAAGATTGGGAGGTAGTCACTCCAATAAAATAGATCGTTGGCATAGCTGCCGGTTCATAGTGATTCATGGTTGAGTCCTCCTTGTAAAAGAGTGATTAACTGATAATGATATTATGTAGTGACATAGTGATAATACGATAAAAGTATAATAACACATATAATGCCGATTGAAAAGTCTTTTTCATGAAAAAGTTGAATGTTGCGATATTACTATGTAGTGTGATATAATGTAACTATTCAGTAGGTCTGCGCATTTACTGCGCTGACCGTAAGAAAATGTACCACGGCCAAGCAAAAATCCCATCGCCAAAGGCGATTCTGCATGGATTTTTGCCTGTAACTGTGAGGTTACTGAACAGTTACGATATAATAACCAAAGTAAATTAGAGCTTGGCAAGAGTATTCAATGGAATCAGAGAAGTGGAGGAACCTATGCTGTTCGATAACAATAAATTGGATAAATCAGTTCCAATCCCCCTTTATTTTCAATTAAAGGAGCTTATTTTATCAGAGATCAAAAGTGAAAATTATAAAGACGGGGATATGATACCAACTGAGAATGAAATAAGTGACGAGTTTCAGATAAGCCGTACTACAGTGCGCCAGGCCGTTACGGAGCTGGTACAGGAGGGGTGGCTTTACCGGGTAAAGAGCAAGGGGACATTTGTTACACACCCCAAGATCAATCAGGATTTTTTGAAGAAGTTAGAGTCCTTTCAGGACCAGATGAAGAGGCTGGGCATGAAACCCAGTACCAGCGTGCTGGAGCTGAAAAAAGTGAAGGCGGATGCAGAAGTGGCAAAGGCTCTTCAGATAAAAGAAGGAGCGGAGGTTGTTTATCTTTTTAGAAAACGGTTTGCAGACGGGGAACCTATTGTGACCATTAAAACATATCTTCCTGCAAATAACTGCTCTTTTGTCATGGAACACGATTTGGAGAAAGAGGCTTTGTATGAAATCCTGGCACAGAGGGATGATACAAAAATTTACAGGGTATCCAGGACCATAGAAGCAGTGGAAGCGGAGAAGGAAGATGAGAGGCTTCTTAATCTGCCTTGCGGAAAACCGGTCCAGTATTTTATATCAGTTGGTTATAACACGGGCGGAACTCCGCTGGAATATTCAAAGGCCAGGTACAGAGGAGACAGAAATACATTTGAAATTACAGTATTCACAGAATAAAGCAGAAAAGAACGTCGTTTGGCGTTCTTTTTTTCTTGACGAAAGAAGAAAAAGAGTATACTATGATAAAAAACAATTGTAAACGAAAGTAAACGATTAAAAATGGAGGTACAGTAATGAGGGCAAAAGTAGTACCGGTTTATTTTTACGGGAGAAATGACAGGGAGGTGAAAGAGTACGAAGCACAACTTGAGAGAATGAGGAATTTGTACGGCAATGAAATGGAGCTTCTTGATTCCATCGAATTGGGGCAGGAGATTCCACAGGATGCAGATACGGTTCTTTTTCCGCAGCTTTTTGGTGCTGTTTTCAGGCAGAGGGAGCTAATAGAAAAAATTTCACTTCCCATACTTATTATAACTTCTGAATTCGGTACAGTGGAAATGTGGGACTGGGAGATTGTAGCCTGGCTGAGGGATGAATTATCAAAAGACGTGTTCTTCCCCTACAACACGGATATGGCAAAGGTCATACTGCGTGCCTTTGCAGTACGAAAAGTCTTAAAAAACGGAATCAATTTTCTAATGTTTCAAGATGACCCGGGGGAGGGCATGCAGGCATATCTATTTAAAAAATTTTTCTGGTGGGATGAATCTTGTACCCGGCAGATCGAGAAAGCATTTGGGATACATATTGTCTATAAAAGCTGGAAAGAAGTAAATGAAAAAGCAGCGCGGATAGAGGACAGTGAGGCTTGGAGTCTATGGGAGGCACGAAAGGTTCCCCAGGCAGGTGTTGACAGAGAAAGCATATTAAAAGCAGTAAAGCTTTATATGGCTGTAAAGGCAGCGGTGGAAGAGGTAGGACATGTATATGGAGTGGGAAGCAACTGTCTGAATGAATCATTCCATTCATGTACCACGCCCTGCCTTGCCTGGAACTGGATATATGAGTATGACCATATCATCTGGGCCTGCGAGGGGGATACGGTGACGATGATCAGTGAGTTTATCATTCACGAGACGCTTAAAGCACCTATGATGATGACCAATATCTATCCGTTTCTCATTGGTATGGCTGCATTAAAGCACGAGAAAATACAGCAGTTTCCGGATATAGAAGACCCGGATAACCATGCGCTGGGGGTTCACTGCGGCTATTTTGGGTTTGCGCCCCAGAGTTTCTGCAGCAAATGGGTCATGCGCCCAAAGGTTTTGGAGATAGTAAATAAAGATGCAGTGGTGATAGACTGTGAAATGGAAAAAGGACCGGTGACCATGGCAAAGTTAAGGCCTGATATGAAAAAGATCACCATCATAGAAGCTGAGATAGAAGATTATGTCCAGTATCCGGGAAGTGACTGCCGAAACGGTGCGTTATTAAAATATTCCAATGGCTGCGGACACCGGGTGATGGAGAGTCTCTCCTCCCATCATGCCATTATCATCAGAGGGCGGGTAACACACCTTCTGCAGCAGATGGCCAGAGTTCTGGATATAGAAACAGAAGTATTGTAGTAAAAAAGAGGATAGGCGCACTGCCTGTCCTCTTTATGCGTATAAGACCTGAATGGCATCCTGGTTCTCATCTAGGTATCTTTTGATCTTAGCATCAATACCGGAGTCTGTGACCAGTTTATTGATATCCTGAAGCCTTGCGAATTCAACGAAGCTTATCTTACCAATTTTGCTGCTGTCACAGAGAACGATTCTTTCTGTGGCTGTGCGGAGCATTGCTTTTTTGACTTCCGCCTGATTCATGTCGGGTGTCATAAAGCCTTTTTCCGGAGAAAATGCATTGGTAGCGAGAAAAACTTTGTCCACATTTAACGAGGTCAGTGCAGAGAGGGTGATGGGACCTACAGTGCATTGCTGGCCTTTTCTCAGGTTGCCTCCCAGGACAATGATATTTGCAAAGGTGTTCTGTTTCAGGAAAACGGCTATATTCAAGTCATTGACTACAATAGTCAGGTCGTCTTTTCCGACAAGGTTTTTAGCCAATTCCATCATTGTGGTTCCGGCATCAATGGCAATTGTGTCACCGTCTTCCACCAGTTGGGAAGCCAGGGCGGCAATTGCCTGTTTTTCTGTTGTATGATGTACCTTTTTATCGGCATTGGTAGGTTCATAGATTGTCTTGCTGAGCGGGATCGCGCCGCCATGCGTTCTTTTCAGGCGGCCTTTTGCTGCCAGCTCCCTCAGGTCACTGCGTATGGTGGCCGGGGATACATGAAAGTAGTCACATAAATCAGGAACCAGAAGTTTGGTGCTCTGACTGAGCAGCGAAATAATCTGTTCCTGTCTTTCTTCGGCAAACAAGGGGTGTGCTTCGGTTGATTTCATATAAAAAGCTCCTTCTGAAATATTGTATTAATTTATGATTAATTACAATGAAGTCCCTATTTTTTTCCAGAATATCACATTTTTTTTATAAAGTCAAATAATGATAATAAAAAAGGACAATATATGATTGAATATGAAAAGAAAAATAATAAAGAATAGTTGCGGGGCCGTGTACTGCGGCAGTTATACATATAAAATTTCCAGTCTGTCCCTGTGGCTGGACAACAGATTTTTGGCAGTTTCATCCATATTGCTGTCTGTGATCAATTTGTCAATATCCTCCATCTGCGCAAAAGAGATAAAGCTTATTTTCCCTATTTTACTGCTGTCGAATAAGAGGATTGTCTGCAGAGACGCGGCAATATACGCCTTTTTTAATTCAGCCTGGTGGATATCTGGTGTCATAAATCCCTTGGTAAAAGAAAAGGAATTGGTTGTAATAAAGGCTGTATCAACATTAAGTGAGCGCAGGGAAGCGGTGGCCCAGGGGCCGACTGTGCACTGCTGGCCTCTGCGCAGAATACCGCTGAGCAGAATGATGTTGGCACTGCTGTTCTGTTCCAGATACAGGGCAATATTTAAATCATTAATGACAATGGTAAGGTTCTTTTTTTCTGACAGGCATTTGGCTAACTCCAGAGTTGTGGTTCCGGCGTCCAGGATTATGGTATCGCCGTCTCTGACAAATTCCGCTGCCTTTGCAGCAATTTTCATTTTCTGCTGACTGTTGAGAGCGGCTTTTGAGGCGGCGGAGACCTCAAAACCGACTTTCTGCAGAGGTACAATGCCGCCGGAGATTCTCTTCAGCCTTTTTTCTGCCGCCAGCTTACGGATATCATTTCGGATAGTAGCTGCGGATACCTGAAAGTGCTGGCATAACTGCGGAACAGTCAGTCTGTCTTTGGTCCGCAGCAGTCGTATAATTTCCTCCTGGCGCTCTTCTGCAAATAATGGATGTTCCATATGGATAGTCATATCAAATCTCCTTACTTAAATTTCTGAGACAGGTGTTAAAATTAAAGTGAGAATAGCACAATTGACAAAAAAAGTCAACAAACGAAAGCTGGAAAGACGAAAAACAATTAAAAAAGACAATAAATATTGACAAGTAAAATAAAACGATTATAATATATGACATAAAAAGAAATTAATCAACAAGAAAGGGGAAAAGAAATGACAAATATTGTTTTATTAGGTGCGGGCAGCACGTCCTTTTCCATTGAACTGCTGAAGGATATCTCAACGCTTCCATCTCTGGAAGGAAGTACACTGTCTTTGGTGGATATTGATGAAAACCGGCTGCACATGGCAGAGGCTCTTGTGACAAGATACTGCAGAGAGTCAAAAATGAATTTAAAAGTCAGGGCATTTAAAGAGCGCAGGGATGCGCTTGAGGGGGCAGAATATGTTATATGTGCTGTGAAGATTGGCGGGTACGGCCCTCTGGAAAAAGAGAGGGAGATTGCTGAGGCAAGAGGTTATTACAGAGGGATCGGGGACAGGGTATCCTGTTATTACGGGGGAATCGGCGCATACCATCAGATCCATTTCCTAGAAGGCGTTGCCAGGGATATGCAGGAATTATGTCCGGATGCCTGGCTGGTACAGACAGCGAACCCTGTGTTTGAGGGGACAAATTATATTACCAGACATTATAATATAAAAGCGGTGGGTGTCTGCCATGGGCACAACGCATACAAAGAAATTATAGAGGAACTGGGACTTGAACAGGATAAAGTGAATGTGGAAGTTGTTGGGTTCAATCACTGTGTTTTTATGACCGGATTCAGATACAAAGGAAAAGATGCATATCCTCTGTTGGACCAGTGGATTGAGGAGAAGGCGGAAGCGTACTGGAAAAGTGAGAGGTATATGGACCCGAACCGGGTATTTTCAAAGGACCAGATGTCTCCTGGAGCTATAGAGGCATACCGTTTATACGGTGTAATGCCCATAGGGGATGCCGTGCGTTCCGCAACGCCCTGGTGGACCCACACAGATTTTGAGACGAAATGCAGGTGGTATGGAAAGAACGGGGGATTTGACTCAGAGATTGGATGGAAAAGTTACCTGGATTCCAAGAAGGATATTCAGGCAAATTTAAGTGAGATCGTGGAATCAGGAAGATCTGTGATGGAGGCATACCGTCCCTCTGAGACAACAGAACAGCATATTCCATTTATTGATTCCATCGCTAATGGTGTGGAGAGGACACTGACCCTGAACGTGCCGAATAAAGGTTCTTTGAAGGGAATACCTGATGATATCCTTGTGGAGATTCCGGTTATCTGCAATGCCAACGGCATCCGTAATGTAAATATAGGAAAATTACCGGACCGGGTAATGAACGGTGTCATCCTTCCCAGACTGGCCAGAGCAGAAAGCATTCTGAGCGCGTATGAGAACAGGGACAGGGAGATGCTGGTACTCATGCTGTGTGAAGATCACAGAACAAAATCTTACGAACAGGCCAAAAACCTGGTTAACGAACTTCTGGCACAGCCGTGGAATGAGGCGGCAGATGCGCATTACAGATAATGAGAAGGGGAGGGGCGTGGAGAAATGCGGCATATTATAGGTGTGGATATCGGCACACAGGGAACAAAAGCAATGATGTTCAATGAAAATATGGACGTGATCTGTACGGCATTTTGTGGCTCAAAGCTCATTTCTCCGGCTCCAGGAGTTGTATGGCAGGAGGCGGAAGAGATTTACGAATCTGTTCTGCAGACCATAAAAATGCTTTTGGAAAAGTCAGTGACCGATGCGGATTCCGTTGCTGCGATCGGTATTGATTCCCAGATGGCAGGGATCATGGGAATTGATGAGAACGGTGAGGCTGTCACGTATTATGATTCCTGGCTGGATACCAGGTGTGAAAAGTACATGAATGAAATGCGGGAAAAGGCTGGTGAAAAGATCACAGCCATAACCGGCGGCCCTGTCACGTACACACATGGACCTAAAATATTATGGTGGAAGAAGGAACATCCGGATATTTATGAGAGGATTTATAAGTTCGTTCTTCCCCATGCATATGCAGCAGGGAAACTGGCGGGTCTTTCAGGGCAGGAGGCATATTTTGACTATACGTGCCTGCAGTATTCCGGATTTGGGGACAATCTGAAAAAAATGTGGTCAGATGAGCTGATTTCCTTGTTTGATGTGGATAGAGATAAGTTTCCCCGTATTGTGTCCCCGTTTGAAATAATTGGTGAAGTGACAGAGAAAGCTGCCCGTATCTGCGGGTTGAAGCCGGGAACCAAGATAGCTGCCGGGGCGGGGGATACCTCAGCCTCCATATTTGGGACGGGCATGTTTGAGGAAGGGATGCTTCTGGATTGTGCGGGAACGGCGTCTGTGCTCTGCAGCGTGGTCAATTCCTATAAGCCGGACATCAAACATCAGACTATGACGATGATGCGTTCCCCTGTGGATGGGCAGTGGTTTCCTCTGGCCTATATTAACGGGGGCGGTCTTGATATCAGGTGGCTCAGAGACCTGTTCTCGGAATCAGACAGCATTACATATGAACAGCTGGAGGCGGAGGCAGAACTGATAGAGCCGGGAAGCGACGGGCTGACCTTTATCCCTCATTTTGCAGGCAGGGTGCTTCCAAATAACCCCTATGTAAAAGGCAGTTTTATCGGACTTAACTGGAATCAGAAGAGGGGACATCTGTACCGGGCGGTTATGGAAGGGATTTCTTATGAATACCGTTTCTATCTACAGGTGTTAAGGCAGCTATATAAAGACCATGAATTCGGGGAAATGTGGGCCGTTGGAGGAGGAGCCAGGTCCCCTCTGTTTTTAAAGATCAAGGCAGGAGTGCTTGGGACAGACATTGTATCCTTGCAGACCGGGGATACGGCGCTGATTGGAAGTGCGGTCATAGCCGGTGTAGGGACAGGCATATTTGAGGATTACAGGGAACCTGTTCTATCAACCAGAAAAGTGCAGAGGAGAGTAGAACCGGAAATGAAGTACAAGGAGCTTTACAGGGAGCAAACAGAGACTTATCTGCATCTGATCGAGGCGGTTTCTGAGGTATACAAAAGAAAAGAAAGGGGAATTTGACTATGACAGGAGTTTGCCTGGTAGGGGCAGGAAGAGCAGGTATGATCCATGCCAGAAATTTTGCGTCCAGGGTACCGGGGGCCAGGATGACGGCAGTAGCAGATACGGTGCAGGCATCAGCGGAAAAGGCGGCGGAAGAATTGGGTGGGGTTTATCACACCACGGATTACCGGGAAGCGCTGCAGCGTCCGGACGTGGATGCCGTGATCGTTGTAACACCTACGAAATACCATATAGATGTTGTACTGGAGGCGGCCAAGGCGGGAAAGCACATCCTGTGTGAAAAGCCAATGGCAATGAACCAAGAGGAATGCGCGCTTATGATAGAAGCTGCAGCTAAAAATCATGTCAAACTTCAGATTGGATTTATGAGGCGGTTTGACAAAAACTTTAGGCGGGCAAAAGAGATCGTGGACTCAGGTGCCATCGGTGATGTGGTCACAGTAAAATCACTGACCCATGGGCCAAGTACACCCAGAGAATGGATGTATGACATTGAAAAGAGCAGCGGACCGCTGGCAGAGGTGAACAGCCATGACATAGATACACTGCGCTGGTTCACGGAAAGCGACGCAGTAAGCCTGCACGCCATGGCCGGCAACTTCAGATGCGGGGAAGCACGGGAGAGATATCCCGACTTTTACGACACGGTTCTGATGAATGTCAGAATGAAAAACGGAACGATTGGAAATATAGATGGCGCGCAGGGAGTCAGCTACGGATATGATTCCAGAGTGGATATTGTGGGAACAAAGGGAAATATACAGATAGGCGGACTGCAAAGCGGCACTACATTGACCTACACAAAAGAAGGTGGGATGACCGGAGATGTGGTGAGAAGCTGGATGGACTTATTTGAGGATGCCTATTTAAATGAGGATATGAGCTTTATAAACTGTATTGAAAAGGGGACAGAGCCGGAAGTGACCGGGTATGACGGTATGAAGGCAGTGGAAATCGTAAAGGCGGGCAATGAATCTATAAGGACAGGAAAAATTGTGGAGCTGTAAAAAAAGGGAGAATAATATGCTGGCAGCAAAATTATATGGAAAAGAGGACCTGCGGCTTGTTGAGTGCCCTGTTCCTGATATCCGGGAAGATGAGATCCTTCTCAGGGTAAAGGCGGCGGCTGTCTGCGGGACGGATTTACGGATGATACAAAACGGCAGCAGTGGTATTGACGGGAACCATCCCCGCACACTGGGCCATGAGATCAGCGGTATTATAGAGAAAAAAGGAAGTATGGTTTCCGGATATGAAGAGGGGATGCATATCTGTGTTGCGCCGAATATGGGATGCGGTATCTGTGACCACTGTATTGAGGGCAATACGCATTTGTGTTCACAGTACCAGGCATTTGGAATCAATATAGATGGTGGATTTGCAGAATATGTGAGAATACCGGGAAGAGCAGTCAGCCAGGGAAATCTTATGATACTGGATGAAAGTGTGAACTTTTCTGACGCGGCATTGCTGGAACCTATGTCATGTGTATTGAATGGGCAGAGCAGGATGAAAATGAACCTGAATGATACGGTCCTTATTGTTGGGGCAGGCCCAATAGGGATCATGCACGCGCTTCTTGCCAGAGCAAGGGGGGCCTCCAGGGTGTTTATAAGAGATTTATCTGAGGAGAGAATGCGTCAGTGTACAGAGGTGTGCAGGGAATTTGTTCCAATGTATGGGGAAGATCTCAAAGAAGAGGTTATGAAACAGACAGGCAATAAGGGCATAGATGTCTGTATTGTAGCCTGTCCGTCCGGAAGGGCACAGGAGGAGGCGCTGGAATTTATGAGTATGAATGGCAGAGTTCTCTTTTTCGGAGGGCTTCCTCAGGGAAAAGATAAGGTGCTGCTTTCGAGTAATCTGATTCACTATAAGCAGCTATCAATTTTTGGATCCACCAGGGCGAATGTTGCCCAGTATCGGTCTGCGGCTAAAATGGTAGAGTACGGAAAGCTTGAATTGTCAAAGGTCATATCCAGGGAATATACACTGGATCATATACAGGAAGCAGTTGCCTATGCTAAAAGCGCTCAGGGATTAAAAACAGTTATCACCTTTTAAAAGGAAAAACCGGAACGGCAGAATGATTTTGATTTTTGCCGTTCCGGTTTTATTCATGACAATAGAAAATTGGCTGATCATGGGTCCTATTCTCTACATTTTTTTAAAGACAGAATATAAAGAGAAATAACATTCGTCAAATAATTCCCTGGCATGTTCATATGCCGCACTGTTTTCAAGTATCGGCTGGTGTACGGAACGGATCTGAATGAATTTTTCCACTGCGTCGAAGTTATGGAACAGGCCCACACCTACGCCGCCGGTTACCGCGGCTCCCATGGAACCTGCCTCGTCCAAAAGCGAGGGGACCGTTAAGGGGATACGAAAGATATCCGCCATGATACTTCTCCATACGCCTGCCTTGGCGCCGCCACCCAAAACCATGATCTCTTCAATTGAAATGTGGCTTTTTAAGATATCCAGGATGATGGAGAGATTCATAGCAACACCCTCCATGACACTTCTTAGCATATCACCTTTGGTGTTTTCCGGTTTCAGGCCAAGAAAGACCCCCTTGGAATCCGGGTCCCAGCGGGGCGCACGTTCCCCCAGCATATAGGGTAAAAACAATACGCCGTTGGCACCCGGAGGGCTTTTTTCAATCTGTCGGTTCATATAATCATAAGGGGACTTGCCATCACGATTGGCGTCATAGCATTCCATCTGGCAAAGTGTGTTTTTGGCCCAATGATAGGCACCTGCCGCATACTGCATGGTTCCGTTGGGGGCATACAGGCCTGGCACCATATGGGCCCAGGTCACAGTGCGCATCTGCTCATCAAATACAGGTGTCTCCGAAGCTGTGGTGATCCATGCGGAGGTCCCTAGGCAGCAGTAAGTTTTTCCTGGGTGTACAGAGCCTGCGCCTACACTGGCGGCAACTCCGTCACCGCCTCCCATGACCACAGGTGTTCCCTCAGCCAGTCCGGTTTCCGCGGCCGCATTACGGGTAACAGAGCCGGCTATAAAGGTGGAAGGCTTCAGGTCGGGAAACTTTTCCGGGTCAAGACCGGCATAAGACAAAAGTTTTTCAGACCATTTCCAGCCTAGGATATCATAACAGCCGTTGCTATGTCCATCAGAATAATCCGTAAAGAATTTTCCGGTCAGCTTAAAAACGATGTAATCTTTAGCGTTTAATGTTTTATATGTCTGTTCATAGATATGAGGCTGATTGTCACGGATCCACATCAGTTTCTGCATTCCGTAAGATGCGGTATTGCGGTGGCCTGTTATTTTGTAAAAGTCCCACTGGGATATCCGGGTTTCCATATAAGCGGCTTGTTTCTGGGCTCTCTGATCTGCCCATATAATGGCAGGACGCAGAGGGGTCCCCTTTTTGTCCACGCAGAGACATCCAAGCATCTGACCTGAAAAAGAGACCGCAGCAATGGAAGCAGCGGGTATTTTGGCATCCTCAAGCAGCAGACGGCTGCTTTTGCATACAGCCGTCCACCAGTCATCTGCATTCTGTTCTACCCAGGTGGAGTTAAAATAATGAGTATCATAGGGAACAAAAGCACTGGAGGCCAGTTTACCTTCTGCGGAGAACAGTGTGGCCTTGTTTCCGGAAGTTCCCAGGTCGTGAGCTAAAATATATTTTTTCATATAGAAAACTCCCTAAGGTTCCACCTCCAGCATACTCATAGTAGCGGGAAGTTCATGTGCCGTGTTGACCTTGTCACCGCCTGTCACGCAGTCGAAACAGGAGACAATGATTCTGCCGTCCCAGAAGCAGGGCTCTCCGGGCTGGTCCAGCTCCCCGTTAAAACCATCCGTGTCAGGACTTTGCGCAATACGGGTGATCGTCCCGTCAGGTGCGATCTTGGCAATTGCATTTACAACGAAATCGGCCACATAGATATTCCCGTATTGGTCAATGGTCATACCATCCGTAGAGCGCAGGTTATCCGGGTCTTTGGCAAAAGAACGGTTTTCTTTTACACTGCCGTCTTCATGGAAGGTTATCCTGAAGACTTCGCCATCCCCGAAATTACCCACATACAGGTTTCCCTGGTGATCAAAAACGATGCCGTCCAATCCGTATTGGTCCTGGGGATTGTAAGTTTCGTAGGTAAGAAAAATATTGGGGTCCTCCAGTGTGTTTGTCACATCAATATCCTTGTCATCCAGATGAAAACGGTAAACACAGCTCAACGCATTTCCGCTTTTGGTTTTTACCTTTTCCATTGTACTCTGTGTCACATACATATATTCTCCCTTAATTCTGATGCCGTTGGGATGTTCCATGTGTTTTGCCACTACTGTGACTTTTGAAACACTTCCGTTTTCAAAATGAACTTTTAGGATGCGCCCCTGGCGGATAAGTTCCGGTCTGCCGGTCCAGCCCTGATTGTCCACAATATACAAATCCCCGTCAGGCCCGAAAGCAATTCCCATGGAACGTGCTTCCCCGGTCTCCTCATTAAGAGGAACATCAAACCATTTGGTCACATGGCCTTCTTTGTCAATACGGCAGATACAGCTTGGCATGGACATGTCCGCAAAATTGGGACAGGATAAGATCATATCTCCATTTTTATCAATCTCCATTCCGTCCGGTGTACTCACATACGCTTCCGGTAATAAAGTAAATAATTTAGGTGTCTGCATATACAATGCCTCCCTTTTAAAGTGTTTTTATCAAAGTGTAGTAAACAGTGCCAGATTACAATACAATGCTATGTTATTACATTACTATGTTATGAAGAATATGATAGCACAGGTTTTTGTTTTTGGAAAGAGAATTTTAAATTATTTTCTAAAAGAAATAAAATGATTGACAATTTATAGGTCCACACGTATAATTCAGCTTAAATACATAGTTAAGTAATGACATAGAGACATAGTGATGTAAATATGACAATGTGAGGAGAAAAACATGAAAACCTTAATAGTTAACAGAGATGGAGGTTTGGAGATTCGTGAGGTTGAGAGGCCTTCCATTACACCGAAACAGGCACTGGTGAAAATGATAAGCTGCGGTGTGTGTAATGGAACGGATGCAAAGCTGATACATCATAAATTTAAAGGCTTTGGGGAGGAAATGTATCCCCTTATGCTGGGTCACGAGGGCGTTGGTGAAGTGGTGGAAATCGGAAGTGAAGTGACCTCTTTTTCCCTGGGGGATAAAGTCCTGCTGCCTTTTGTGGATGCAGATCCGGAAAAGTACAAAAGGCTGCATTCCGGCTGGGGTGCATTCAGCGAATTTGGGGTGGTCCATGACCCTGCAGCCTATCCGGCCGGGACAGCACCTGATTGTGCATATGCCCAGACCGTACTGCCGGAGGGGATCGATCCGGTGGATGCCAGTATGATCATTACCCTGAGAGAAGTGTTAAGCTCCATCAAACGGTTTGGCATGAAAGAGAATCAGAGTGTGGCTATATTCGGCTGCGGACCTGTGGGACTTACCTTTATCCGGTTTATGAGTCTGTTGGGAATTTATCCGATTCTGGCGTTTGATGTTGTACCGGAAAAGCTGAAGGAGGCAAAATCCTGCGGAGCTGCATATGTGTTCAACAGCAGGACAGAAAATGTGAAAGATGCAGTAAGAACTATATGTCCGGAAGGCGTACAGCATGTGGTGGACGCAGTCGGTATCAGCTCTTTGATCACACAGGCAATGGAACTTATCTGTGATACAGGGCAGATCTGCTGTTATGGGATCGCACCAAATCTCAGCATGGAGCTTGACTGGAGTAAAGCTCCTTATAACTGGAAAATGCATTTTCAGCAGTTTCCTTCCAAGAAGGAGGAAGGGGAAGCCACAAACCAGATCCTGGCATGGATTCAGTCGGGAGCCATTGACCTGAAGGATTATATATCAGATTATTTCAGGTTTGATGAGATCCTGGAGGCATTTGAAAGACTGGAGGAAAAAAAGATTGCAAAAAAAGGAATCATTGTGTTCTGATATATTTCTGGGGGACAAACAACTGGACCGCACGGTCCCGATTCCTCTTTACTTTCAGTTGAAAGAATTAGTATTGAATGAAATAAAAGAAGGAAGCTATGAGAGCGGGGCAGCCATCCCTACGGAGGCGGAGCTGAGCGAGCAGTTTGGAATCAGCAGAACAACGGTGCGCCAGGCAATTGTGGAGTTGGTCAATGAGGGGTGGCTTCACAGAGAAAAAAGCAAAGGAACGTTCATTTGCCGTCCGAAGATCAACCAGGAGTTCGTACAGAGGCTGGAGCCTTTTAACCAGCAGATACGAAGAGGTGGGATGGTGCCCAGAACGGAGGTATTGCGGTTTGAAAGGATTTGTGCACCTGAGGAAGTGAGCAAAGCGCTGGAAATTCCTGAACAGGAGGACGTGATCTTCTTATACCGCCGCCGTTTTGCAGATGAAGAACCCATCGTTACAGTTAAAACCTATCTTCCCTACAGGGGATGTGAATTTTTATTCCAATATGATTTTGCGGTAGATTCCCTGTATGAGGCCCTGGGAACCAGAGGGGAAGGAATGAAGATATACAGGGTTCACAGAAGCATAGAGGCGGACCTGGCGGATGTATGGGATGTAAAATATCTGGATATCAGAAGAGGGAGTGCTGTGCAGCTTTTTTCATCCACGGGATTTAATGCGTATGACAGGCCTTTGGAGTATTCCATTGCCAGATACAGAAGTGACAGAAACAAATTTGAAGTGAATGTTTTCATAGAATAATAACAGTGAGAAGGCTTTGCGGCAAAACCATATGGATTTTTTATGGGTAAGCGGCAGAGCCTTTTCCTATTAAGTGCAAGCGAATTTGAATTTTTGCTGTATGATTGTAAAAAGTGACATACGAAAGTATAGAGATAGAAGATGACTATGAAATAATATTAAATGATTATTGAATTGAATTATATTTTTTCGTTTTTTTTCATAAATATATTGATTTTTTCTTTCTCTTTTGGTATATTATAATCAATACATTGCTATGTTTAAATAATACTATGTAGTAACAAAGAGACTTTTAAAGCATGAGAAAGGAGAGAAAGGACACAATTTAGTGAAACAGTAGCAAGTGACAGTACGTGATATATGATAGAACGATGGCAACGAGCCAAGTGGGAGCCTGCTCACATTTGGCAGCTGCGGCAGAAGGATGGATGGAAAATCCATAACTCTGGGAAAATGATAAGACAAACGATTAAAAATCACAAGGAGGATCTACATATGAAAAGAAAGTGGGCAAGTGCAGTGATAGCCTCTGCTATGGCAGTTATGATGGTAACGGGTATGGCCGGATGCGGCAGTGATGAATCCGGGAAAACAGATACACCTGCAGCAGAAGAAACAGAAAATACAGAGACACCGCAGGAGACAGAGGAACCGGATGCCTCGTCAGGAACTTCAGACAGCAAAGACGCTGTGACCATTGTTTATAATACAAATAACGGCGATATGGCAAAATGGGATTTGGAAGGACTCTATGACGGTGAGATCAACTGGGTTGGCTACGCGGAGAATGAACTGGATAATAAAATTCTTCTTGAAATGACAACAGGCGCCCAATCTTTTGATATGGCTATCACCCCTGCTTCCGGTGCCAAACAATTCGGGTCCTTGGATCTGTTGGAAGCTTTGGAGCCTCTTGATGACATGGATGATATATTTGAAGGAAACGTGGATCAGCACAGTCTGGGAGAAGATTTATACGGTTATCCGCTGACAGGTGATGCGATGATCATGTATGTGAACACCAAAATGTGGGAGGAAGCAGGCTATACGGAGGAGGATGTGCCGAAAACCCTGGAAGAGTACCGTGAAAAGGCCATCCATCTGACCATGGATTCCAGCGGCAAACGCGGAGATGAAGAGGGATTCAACAAGGATGATATTGTGCAGTGGGGCACCATGTTTATGGGCGGTTCCGTGGTAGGAAATCCTTACGAGCTGGGAACCTTTGCATATTCCAACGGGGCCAAGTATATTGAAAAAGATTTCGACAATAACTCATGCGAGGTCGTATGTAATTCAAAGGAATTTGTGGATACTCTGCAGTTCATTAAGGATTTGTCAGATGTTGATCATGCAATGCCGGAGGGTTACGTGGGATATGACTATAATGAAGTGGACGCACAGTGGATATCAGGTAAGATCGGGTTGTTTATAAACTGGCCATATATGCTGGACCGCTGTGAGGGCACAGATATGGAAGGAAATGTAAAAGTTTACGGTCTTCCTGCAGGTACCAGCGGAAAAGGAATCTCACCCTTAGGAGGCTGGTCTGTGAATGTTTTCAAGGATGCACCTCATAAAGAGGAAGCATTAAAAGTAGCTAAAATCCTGGCATCCAAAGAAGCCAATTTTAATTACTGCGCATTACAGGGGTCATCTACAGCAAGAAAATCCGTATTGGAACAACAGAATGAACAGTATAAAAAGGATGGAAAAGAAATGCGGCTTGCTGTAAATGAAGCATACTTTGCATCTGTACAGAATGGTGTGGAAATGGATCTGGCACAGACCAATGCGGCATCCACAGACTGTCAGCAGACGGCGGCTCAGTATATTAATATGGCGCTGACCGGTCAGATTTCCTGTCAGGAAGCAATGGATCAGTTGAAACCGGAATTGGAAGAGATTTTGGAGACAAATGACTATATGCAGGGAAATTAAACAGTAAATAAATACTCCTAAAAGTACGGGTGGGTGTGGATGATATCCGCACCCACCTATAGGATAGGGAAGAATGGTGAAGAATATTGAGTAAAAAACGTGTGAAAAGTACAAAACAGGTAAAAGACGAAAGATTTGGCTTTCTGATGACAGTACCGGCAATGATTTTCCTGGCACTTTTATTTGTTTTTCCGATTATCTATTCTTTTGGAGCCAGTTTCACTGATTACAGGCTTGTTGGCCAGAGGAAGATTTCCTTTATTGGGCTGAAGAACTACATTACTGCATTTACGGATCCTAATTTTTTTAATTCCGTAAAGGTTACACTGACGATTACAATCGGTGCATTAGTGGTTGAATTTATTCTGGCCATGTTAGTGGCAGGACTGATCGTTAATATAAAAAAGGGACAGGGTTTTCTCAAAACAGTTTACCTGATCCCTATGATGGTTGCGCCCACTGTGGCAGGTCTTTTGTTCCGCTTTATGCTGAACGATGACTTTGGTCTCCTGAATGTGATCCTAAAGTCGCTTGGAATCATCTCATCGAATATACACTGGCTGACAGACAGTAAGATTGTATTGGCCAGCATTATATATGTAGATTCCTGGACAACCATACCATTCATATTTCTTTTAATGTACACTGGCCTTTCGTCTGTCTCCGAAGATGTGGTTGAATCAGGGAAGATCGACGGGGCAAATAAAATCCAGATTTTTTTCAGACTTCAGATTCCAATCATAAAACCTACGCTGATCATTGCTCTTGTCATCCGCTTTATGGATGTATTTAGAATATTTGATTCTATCTATGTGCTGACAAAAGGCGGTCCCGGAAAAGCTTCAGAATCCCTTTCCCTGTTGATCTATAAGACCAACTGGAACAAATATAATGTGGGATATGCATCGGCGTTATCTTATATTATGCTGATCTTCATGATACTGGTAGCACTGGTCATCCAGTACATCGGCAGAGATAAAGATGAAATCAGGACGCGCAGGAGAAGGGGGAGATGAGGATATGAGCAGACAAAAAATAAGAACATGGATAATTTATCTCATATTAATAGCTGCAACAGTAATTGTGCTGGTGCCTATTATCTGGCTGATCATCACTTCCTTTAAGCCAAGAGGGGAAATCTATATGCCGTCCATGCCCAGTAAATGGGTGCTGGATTCCTATATCGAGCTGCTGCAGAATTTTTCCTTTGACAAGTATTTTAAGAATTCTCTGATAGTTGCCAGCCTGACAACTGCACTTGTATGTATCGTAAGTATTCCGGCTGCATATGGGTTTGCAAATTACAGATATTGCGGAAGCAGGAAAATATTTACGGGCTGTGTATTTTTAAGAATGTTTCCATTTATTACTCTTCTGATCCCTCTGTATATATATATATCCAGACTGGGACTTATGAATACAAAGCTGGCGCTTGTAATCGCAAACACTACATTTAATCTTCCCATGAGTCTTTGGATCATGGAGGCTTGTTTTCAGGGTCTTCCCCATGAGCTGATTGACGCAGCGGCAATTGACGGGGCCTCCAGAATGAAGACGTTTCTGCAGGTTATGCTGCCTGTGTCAAAACCATCCATTGCAACAATTGTCATCCTTACATTTTTGAATGCCTGGAATGAGTTTATGTTTGCATTTATCTGCACATCCAGTGAAAGTGCAAAGACAATAACAGTGGGAATGACTATGTTGACACAGGAAAAAGGGATTCGATGGGATTTGATGGCAGCAGCAGGCTCCCTGTATATTATTCCCATGCTGATCATAGTGATCATATTCCAGAAAGCCATTGTGCGCGGTATGACTTTGGGTTCTGTGAAAGGATAATTAAAAAAGACGGAGGTGTATAGATGAAGATTGGATTTTTGGGGGCGGGTAAAATAGCAGCGGAAATGGCCCGCACAATTAACGGACTGAAAGGTGTGGCAGAAGCCTATGCGGTGGCAGCCAGAGAATATGACAGGGCAAAGCAGTTTGCAGATACATACGGATTTGCCAAAGCTTATGGTTCTTACGAGGAGATGCTGGCAGATAAAAATGTAGACCTGGTATATATATCCACGCCTATAGCCATGCACTATGAACATGTAAAGATGAGTATTTCTTATGGAAAAAATGTACTGTGTGAAAAGGGATTTATGCTGAATGCTTCTCAGGCAGAGGAGGTTTTCCAGTTGGCGGAGGAAAAGGGCATTCTGCTCACAGAGGGCATATGGACACGTTACATGCCCAGCAGAAAGATGCTGGAGGGAATTCTGGATTCCGGTGTGATCGGGAAAGCTACGTCTCTCTGCGCAAACCTGGGATATTCCCTTGCAGATATAGAACGTCTGCAGGATATAAAACTGGGAGGCGGCACAGTATTGGATCTGGGTATCTATACCGTTAATTTTGCATGCATGGTTTTTAGAGACAAAGTGGAAAAGGTGGCAGCAGCCTGTACAAAAACGGAACGGGGCGTGGATGGCCAGGACAGCGTGACTTTGATCTTTGAAGGAAGTAAAATTGCAAGTTTATTCAGCTCATTTTTAGTTCAGACTGACAGAAGAGGTGTGATATTTGGAGATAAGGGATTTGTGGAGGTGGAAAATATCAATAACTGCGAAAAAATAACGGTCTATGATCTGGAGCGGAATATGATAGAAGAATATGCAGTACCTGAACAGATAACAGGCCTGGAATATGAAGTTTTATCCTGTAAAAAGGCGTTGCTGGAGGGACGGCTTGAATGTCCGGAAATGCCCCACAGTGAATCTCTGCGCATGATGCAGATCATGGACGAAATGCGCCGGCAGATGGGCATCATTTTTCCGGTGGAAATACAGCAGGAGGGATGAGCGATATGCAGGAAAGACGGAATGTGGAAGTTTTTGCAGAAAATCTTATGCGGAAGTATCCCAGGGCAGATATGTACCCTTATAAAAGCTGGTCTTATCCTCAGGGATTTCTGCTGTGGGGATTTATCCGGCTATATGAGAAGACAGGCAGGGAAGAATACAGCAGATATGTAATGGATTACTGCAGGCAGCATGTGGATGAGGAAGGTAAGATTTGTCTTTTTACAGGCATCAGTCTGGATGATATTATGACGGCGTCTGTCATTGTATGGGCCTATCATTTCACAGGGGACATCAGATATAAGAAGGCGTGTATGCAGGTAAGAGAAGCCTTCAAAGATTACCCGAGAAATCCAGATCATGGGTTCTGGCACGGAAAGGACCGTCCAGGTGAAATGTGGGTGGATGGGTTGTTTATGGGGCTTATGTTTTTGGTGCGTTATGGAAAATACGTGGAGGAGGAATCCTACTGCTATGGTGAGACGATCAGGCAGCTTAGCATTATCTTTGATCGGTGCCAAAAGGACAAGACAGGGCTGCTTTACCACGCTTACAGTGAAGGGAAAAAGGCTCCATGGGCCAGTAAAATAACGGGATGTTCCCCGGAAGTGTGGAGCGAGGGACTGGGATGGTATGCCTTGATCCTGGCTGAAGTATTGGCAGTTATGCCTGAGGAATGGGTGAAGAAAAGTCTCATCAAGGAGCGGTTTGTGCTGCTTGCGGATTCTCTTTTGGATGTACAGGACGAAGGATGTGGACTGTGGTATCAGGTGGTGGACAAACCTGGTTTTCCAAGGAATTTTCATGATACATCCGGCAGTGCCATGTTTTTGTATATGCTGAAAAAGGGGATGGATTTAGGAGTATTGCAGGGAGAAAAATATGAACAGAGTGTCAGGAGAGCGTATACAGGAATACTATCCAAATGTGTAACCGGCCTGGATGGGTCGATTCATGTGTTAGACGCCTGCAATGGCTTATGTGTGCAGGATCATTATGATATATATGTGGATTATACAAAAACCGTGGATGCACAGGAGGCGGTTGCCGCTGTACTTTGGGCGCTGGCGGCTGTTGAGCTGGGGACAGACAGCATATAGGGGAGAGTAGTGATCAAAAAAAGAAAGAGTTCGCCATATCAAAAAGGCTGAACTCTTTCTTTTATTTCCGGTATTATTTTACCGTTACTTTTGCCCGGACCAGTAAGTCCTCATCCCTTCGCACGATCCTCTGGGACGGCACCGAGAAGTTGGGCATTCCATCCTCATCCCAGTATATTTTCCCCACAGAAGCGTTGCGCCCGGCGTCGTAAAGGGGCTGGTAATCCTCCTCTGCCAGGTACCGTTCCTCCTGGCGTCCGTGGTAAATGATCAAGTCTTCCGTATCATCATCTGATCTGGTAAAGCTGTTATGCCCAAGTCCGAACTGTCCGGTTGCACGGCTGCTCTGGAACACAGGGTAGGGCAGCTTTTTCCAGGAGGCTGCGTCCAGAAGGTCTGCTGTTTCCTCTGCATAGAGAAGTCCCACACAGTACAGGGCGTCCGTGCCGCTGCCGGAGAAGGTCAGGAATATCTTATTCCCGTGTTTGATAACGCCCGGGCCTTCATCCACTGGGAAGCCATGGAGTTCCCAGGCATATTCCGGATGGGACAGCCGGACAGCCGGGGTGCAGAGGGTCCAGGGATTGGAGAGCTGGGCAATGAAAATATCGGACGTATTATTTGTTTTCTGGGCCCACAGAAAATAATGCTTTCCTTTATGCTCAAAATGTGTATGGTCCAGGGAAAAATCCGTAAATGCAATGTCATCCTTGACTTCAGTGACAACAGGACCTTTTAACTCCCAGGTTCCGCAAAGGGGATCACGGTCCCTGCACTCCAGACAGTGAGGACGGATACGCCAGGAGGATTCATCGGAGATGGTGGTGGTGTAGTAAATGTACCAGTTCCCTTCGATATAGTGGATTTCTGGCGCCCAGATATGGGGACTCAAAGTGCTGCCGGCTATGGGTTTGCGTTCATAAACCACTTTTTCCTCATAGGCGCCGGAACCGTCAGCCAGCCCGCCAAGGGTGGCGGAGCGGCGCAGTATGATGTAAAGATACTGGTATTTTCCCTCCAGGTTGTGTTCCATATCGGTGTAAGAAGCTGTGAAATAATACATGCCGTCTGTGTGCTTATAAATGAAAGGGTCAGCTCGGTGGAGGATAAAAGGATTAGGGTACACCGTTTCCTGCAGCTTTCCCACAACAGACACAGATGTGTGGCTGCCTGCGGTGTCTTCCGGTGCTTGGGCATTCCAGTTCACAGCCCGTTCTTCCTGCATACCGTTGGTATATTCTACAGTGATCTTCTCTGGCAGGGATGGGGAACTGCCGGGCTTCACACATACATTGATATCTTCCACGGCGTGAATCAGTACAGGTTCGGGTTTGCCGTATACGGCCTGGAGTTCCTTCAGTACAGACAGGGGGATTTCCAGGCTTCCGTCAGGAAGGGGAGCATTTTTTATTTGGTAAGAAGCGGAGATCTCCCAGCCTGAACCGGTATAAGAGGCCCCTGTGTAATGAATAAAATCCTCTGTTCTTACGAGGTGTCGACGGTCTGCATTTTCTGCATCCCCCGCGGTTACAAGATAGCCGTGATTCTCCAGCAGGTATAAGGCTGGGGAGGTGATCCGTCCGGAGCCGAAATCGGGAAACCAGACACCATTGCCTCCATTTAATTGATACCAGTCTGACTTGTTGTAGCTGTATTCCAGATGCAGGCTGTCAGATTCAGGTGTGTTCCAATCCATTGTATAGGGGCGCAGCCAGGCTGTCTGCTGGCCTTCCCGGCACAGGCAGTCAGCGGTTGGAAGTATGTTCATTTGTTTCATATTTCAAAACTCCTCTCATGGCGGAAGCTTTTCTCCCGGTATTTTTGATATATTGTAGCATATGGTAAAATAATTTACAAGAGAACAAGATGAAGGTGGATATACAAGTTGAATCTTTAGAAAATCAATAAAAATATAATAAAAGACTTGCAAATGTGCGTATATTACAATATAATTTCGATAAAGATAAAATATTTTAGCTATTGCTAAAAATGAGGAGGGAAGTATTTGAAACGAAGACATACAGTGTTATTGGGGGCGATGGTTATGGGGATTGTCTTATATGGATGCGGAAGTGCGCAGGGCGAGGAAATGTCACTGGAAGAGATCAAGGAAAATCAGAAAGGCTACACCACCGGTGCGTCGGTTCATGATCCATCCATACTTAAGGCAGACAATACCTATTATATTTTCGGTTCCCATATGGATGCGGCAAAGTCGGATGACCTGGTAAAGTGGTCCATGTTTGCTTCCGGTGTGGACGAAAATAATAAACTGTTTGCTAACTTATTTGAGGAACCCATGGAAGCTTTTTCTTTTGTGGGGAAAAACGATGCGGGCGGGTATTCCGTCTGGGCGCCGGATGTGGTTTTTAATGAGAAGATGGGAAAGTATGTGATGTATTTTAGTACCAGTTCCACCTACAAGAAATCTACGATCTGTTTTGCCACAGCAGATGAACCGGATGGACCGTATACTTTTCAGGATGTATTGATCCATTCGGGATTTACAAATCAGAACTGGGACACCATTAATTTTCAGGAGATCAACCCAGATGGAAAGATCACGGATTATCTCACAGCAGGCGATTATGATAACCTGCAGTGGCCAAATTGTATTGACCCAACGGTTTTCTATGATGCGGAGGGGAAGATGTGGATGACATACGGCTCATGGTCGGGAGGGATTTTCATTCTTGAGATAGACGAGGAGACAGGATACCCGATTCATCCGGAGGCAGACCCGGAAAACGGTGTGGATACCTACTATGGGAAACGTCTGCTTGGCGGTGGTCATAATTCCATCGAGGGGCCGTATATTATGTACGATGAGACAAGCAAATATTATTATCTTTTTGTTTCTTATGGTGAGCTTCAGGCAAGAGGAGGCTATCAGATGCGGGTTTTCCGTTCGCAAAATCCGGACGGACCGTACACAGATACAGCCGGACAGGAACTGGGAATGGTGGTGGACCACAGCAAATATGGTCTGAAGATGATGGGAAACTATACATTTCCCAGTTTGAGCTTTGCCTACATGGCGCCAGGGCACAACTCCGCCTTTGTGGATGACAACGACAGGATGTATGTGGTGTATCACCAGCGCTTTAAAAACGGGACAGAGGCTCATGAGCCAAGGGTACATCAGATTTTTATCAATAAAAAAGGGTGGCCTGTAGCGGCACCTTTTAATACGTCCGGTGAGGTTTTGAAGGAATCCGGTTATGAAGAGAAAGAAGTTTTGGGTACATACTATTATGTAAACCATGGCACAGACATCAGCTCGAAAGTACATAAATATGAGAGTATTATTTTTGAAAAGGGTGGTGTCGTCAAGAACAGTGAAGGCGGAACATTGGGCCGTTTTTCTCTGGAGAAAGGAACTCCATATGTGACTGTTGAACTGAATGGTCAGAATTATGAAGGGGTAATGGTCGAGATGAAAGAAGAGGCCGGAAACCGGACCATGTGTTTCACGGCAGCAGGAGATAACAACGAAACGATCTGGGGTGTACATTATTTTAAGCAGGAGGACAAATAAATGGCAAAGTTGTATGTAAATGAGAAAAAAGTGCAGGGGCATATCAATCCGGAGATTTACGGGCATTTCTCTGAACATCTGGGAAGATGTATCTATGAAGGACTTTATGTGGGAGAAGATTCGCCCATTCCCAATGTGAAAGGTATGAGAACGGATGTGGTGGAAGCGCTGAAAGAGATGAAAGTGCCTGTGCTCCGCTGGCCGGGGGGCTGTTTTGCCGATGAATATCACTGGAAAGATGGAATCGGTCCAAAAGAAAACAGAAAAAAAATGATCAATACCCACTGGGGAGGCGTAGTGGAAGACAATAGCTTCGGAACGCATGAGTTCTTTGAACTGTGCAGTCAGCTTGGCTGCAAGACCTATGTCAACGGCAATGTGGGCAGTGGGACGGTACAGGAAATGAGCGAGTGGGTGGAGTATATTACCTTTGACGGTGTTTCTCCTATGGCGGATCTGAGAAAAGAAAACGGGCATGAGAAACCGTGGAAAATTGACTATTTTGGTGTAGGTAATGAAAACTGGGGATGCGGTGGAAATATGACACCGGAGTATTACGGGAACCTGTACCGCAGATATCAGACTTATGTTCGCAGCTATAATAATGAAAAACCTATCCGTAAAGTATGCTGCGGAGCCAATGTAGCCGATTATTTCTGGACAGAAGGTGTATTAAACACCTGCTTTGCCCAGCCACAGCCGGGAAATGAAAAGGATAGGGGATTTATGGATATGCTGTCCCTTCACTACTATGTTCATCCCGAAGGCTGGGAAATAAAAGGAAGCGCCACAGAATTTGACGAGAAAGTATGGTACAAAAGTCTGAATAAAGCTCTTTATATGGAGGAACTGATCAGCCGTCACGGTGCGATCATGGATAAATATGACCCGGAGAAGAGAATCGGCATGGCAGTGGACGAGTGGGGCTGCTGGTTCAACGTTGAGCCGGGTACCAATCCGGGATTCCTCTACCAGCAGAATACCATGCGGGATGCCCTGGTAGCAGGACTGACTCTGGATATCTTTAATAAACATTGTGACAGGGTGAAAATGGCATGTCTGGCCCAGATCGTAAACGTGCTCCAGTCCGTGATCCTCACAGAAGGCGAGAAAATGCTCCTGACACCAACCTACCACGTATTTCATATGTACCGCACCCATCAGGATGCGGAACTGGTAGAAAGCTACATTGCAGACAATAAAACAGCCGAAGGTTCAGACGGAGAGTATGAAGTACCAAAACTCCACGAGTCTGTATCCATAGACAAAGACGGAATCCTGACCCTGACCCTGAACAATCTGTCAGTTACAGACAGCGAAAAAGTAGAAACCACTTTCGCTGAATGCAATCCCACAGAGGTCACGGCAACCATCCTGACCCAGGATATGAATGCCCACAATACGTTCGAGGATCCGGAACGTGTGAAAGAAGAGACCTTTGACAATTTTACAGTAACAGACAGAGGACTTTCCTTTACCATTCCACCCTGCAGCATTGTTTCTTTTAGAATAAAGTAGTTATAACTTAAATTATAAAGAACCGTTCTGCCAGCTTTATTATAAAAAGCCGGCAGAACGGTTCCTTTTTTTGGTTGATTACAGCGGACATTCGGATCTTATCCTTCTATGGCGCTATAGGAAATCTGTACATCAATATCCTGACTGTAATTTCCGAAATTTTTTCCGAAGATAGTCAGTCCACCCACATGCTTTGCATCTTTTTCTACTGCCAGCTTCAGCCGCAGCAGGCTTTGGGACGTGAGGTTGAAGCTGCGGATTCCCACATCGGAAATCTGTTTTCCGTCTATGAAGGTTCCTTTGTCATTGATGACCAGGAATTTTAGCAGACCATATTGATTCAGGCTGGACAGCCACCAGGTAGGTGTGAAGGTGCCTGGAACATCACCGAAATCTCCGGGAGATATCCAGGAACCAATCTTGACGTCATTCAAATAGAAAGAAATATCGGAGGGCCAGTTGGGATTAAAACTGGGTGCTTCCGAGCAGATTTCCATAGAGATGGCAATTTGGTCAATTTTCTGTGCCGGCGGGATGAAATTGGGAATCATATACTCAACATATCCCTGGGTGAACCAGAGAATATCCGCCTCATAATGGTCCGGATGAGCGAAATAACGGACGTCATCCATCTCCCCTATCATATTGGTGGCAGAGGCCAGGCCGCAGGTGGGAGTTACCTGGAAATCGGAGTAATGGCCCACTTTGACGGAAGCATTAAAGATGTTGGCATTTTCTGTCTGCGGTTCAAAGTCGATCAATATCTTATCCAGGAGCACCGAGCATTTTTTCTGGTTCCCATGGGATGCGGTTTCGTTTACGACAGAGATTAGGCCGGCTTCTTCCAGCTTCCGGATATGGCTGGTGAGGGCACCGTTGGTGATCTTCAGGTGTTGAGCAAGCTCGTTCATGTTCATGCCATCGCTTTTAAGCAGAATCTTGATGATTTCAACTCTTATCTCAGAGCCAAGGGCTTTGAAAATATTCAGTCCTTCTTCTAATGATTTAATGTGCAGCATTTGCGTTCCTCCAGTCTTGTGCGTAAAAATAAATAGATGTATCGACGACCATACAAGTTAAAAGAAAAAGGCCCTCTTTTTTACGACGTTAAATTTTAGAATTATATAAAGTATTATATCCTTTAATTTAAAAAAGTCAATATAATATGAAATAACTAAGGGCTTTTCTAAAGTGAATCTCCTATTCTGCGGAAATGTTGTTTAGAAAAATGTAAAGTATAAGGAAGGTATTAAAAGTAAAACTAAACTAATTTTGATTTTTGCATAAATAAACATTGACAAAAATATAAAGGGTATTATACAATGTGAACATAAACCGGTACAAAACACACAAAAAATGTGCAATATGTACACTCGCGAGTGCATTGGTGGTACAAAAAAGGAATGGATTTTTGTTTACTATGTTTATTTTTGAAAAATGAAAAGTAATTCAAACATTTGCAAAAAGATTTAGGAGGTTAAGGTATGAAGAAGAAATTAGTCAGTACATTATTGGTTACAGCTATGGCAGCAAGTCTCCTGGCCGGATGCGGAGGAGATAAGGCAAGTTCTGCGGGGACAGACAGCGCAGATACACAGGACGCAGGGGCAGATGCGGAAGGGGAAGACGGTGAAGCAGAGCCGGAAGCAGTTACCACAGTAGGACCAGATTCAGGAACAAAGATGGAGATGTGGTCTTTCGTCGAACTGCACAACACGTTCTACGCACAGATGCTGGAAAAATGGAATGAGGAAAATCCAGACAGACAGATTCAGATGACCTTCACTACATATCCATTTGCTGATATGCACAACAAGATGATCATGGCACTTCAGACTGGGGAAGGTGCACCGGATCTGTGCGATATTGAGAGAGGCCAGTTCCCCAACTTCCTTCAGGGTGAAGTACAGCTTTATCCGCTGAATGATGCTCTTGAGCCTTATATGGGAGATTTGGTGCAGTCACGTTTTGATATCTATTCCAAAGATGACAATTACTATGGCGCTCCTACTCATGTTGGTGCTACTGTTATGTTCTATAACGATGAGCTGTTATCACAGTACGGGGTTGACTATACAACGATTAAGACCTGGGATGACTATACTGCAGCTGCAGAGGCACTGAAAGAGGCATCAAACGGCGAGGTGAAGATGACTTCTGTCGATACAGGCGGTACAGACTGGATGTGGCTGGCAATGGCTGAGTACGGTGATGACCAGGTGGATAAGGACGGCAAGGCTGTGATTCCGGAATCCATGGAGAAAATGCTTACCATGCAGCAGGGATGGCTGGATGATGAACTGGCTATGGTTTCTCCGGACGGACACGTTGATCTGGAAGCGGGATTCCAGAACATTCTGGACGGCAACATCGCTTCTTTCCCGAAAGCTTTATGGTATATGAGCCGTTTCCTGGATTATATGCCTGAGGAATCTGGCAAATGGGCTATGGCTCCCTGTCCGGTATTTGAAGAGGGACAGCCTCGTTCCGTTGGTATCGGCGGTACAGGTACAGTTGTGACCAATCAGTCCTCTGACCCGGAACTGGCAGCAGACTTTATCGCCTATGCAAAATGCTCGGAAGAAGGCTGTAAGGGAATCTGGGAGAACCTTGGATTTGATGTCTGCAACACTGCAGTATGGGAAGATACAAGCATTACACAGGATACCAGCAACAAGTTCATTGCATTCTTTAAGACAAACCCATTCGATGTTCTGAATGAGGTAAAAGATGAGATCGCAGCTATTACCGTAAATGAAAATACGTTTACATTGGGTGACTACA
>ENA-UAPG01000013-UAPG01000013.1-human-gut-metagenome-genome-assembly--contig:-NODE-13-length-42246-cov-9.278424_pt1 | contig 42246 bp, 42 predicted proteins | sample MGYA00243478_ERZ654573 | MGnify/ENA primary metagenome ERZ654573 (study PRJEB26926, sample SAMN06164711) | human gut metagenome | biome: ENVO:00009003; feature: ENVO:2100002; material: ENVO:00002003... | reverse complement strand
AGATCTACACTCGACTAGTCGTCGGCAGCGTCAGATGTGTATAAGAGACAGAGAAAGGTACAGGAGTCTGTCAGAAAGTTTTTATCTACCGTTACATTGTGTGTTTTGGCGCTGTCAAGCTCGGCCCAGCCGTCCACAATGTTGGTGAATTCATAACACCTCAAGGTTATTTTCTTATCGTTCTGCAGATGGATTATGCGGTCATATTCCAGGTCGATCACATACTTGATATATTCTTTCTGGCAGGTGGGCAGCAGCTTGAAGCGGCGGAGGTATTCCTCATAGCAATAGGGAATCAAGACAGGACGCCCTGAAAATTCATCCAAAGAACAATTAAGCGCTTTGGCTATGGCAGACATAGTTTCATATCCGGGATTCGATGTGATTCCGCTTATGATTTTAGAAAGTGTTCCGACAGGGATATTACTGATAAGAGACAGCATTTCGATCGTATAGCCCTGCGCCTTCATGATTTCCTTTAATTTTTTATTATCCATGTTCCATTCCTTCCAAATATGGAATATTATGGCAGTGAGCTGCGTTGACAAGTACAGGCCGGTTTCTTATAATAGAAACATTCGTGTTTTACAGAACCACTGAGAAATATTCTATTTGGGAGGAAATATACCATGAATCGTGAAAATTTTCAAGAACTGCTGGCAGAGGGGAAGATACTGGAGATGGCGCTGCAATATCTGCTGCAGGCAGAAATATTGGAAAAGAGGGACAGACATACAGGTGATATGACCGGTTATTGTCAGGAACTCATAGAAATGGATGTGGGAGCGCGCACAGGTATCCTGTTGAACAGGCTGGGCATCACTCCCAATCTGAAAGGGCATCTGTATCTGAGAAAAGCAATTGCACTGGAGGTAGAGGGGAACAGCAGCCTGAATGGCATGATGAAGTGTCTTTACCCCCAGGTGGCCTCTCAGTGCAATACAGCTCCTGCCAGTGTGGAACGGAATATCCGCCATGCCATAGAAGTGATGTGGGAGCGGGGCAATCAGGAACTGTATCGTGAAATTGCGAATTATTACATACAAAAACGTCCAAGCAACGGGCAGTTTATCACTTCCATTGCCGCGTATTTCAGGGATGGACGGATACTTATGCACTGAAATGCAAAAACTTAGGATAATGTTAACAAATTCTTAGTGATTTCCTGGTATGATAGATGCAGAAGGAGGAATATGTCATGGCAGAAAAGATACTGGTAGTAGACGACGAGAAGGAGATTGCCGACCTGGTTGCATTGTACCTGGAAAATGAAACGTATCAGGTTTTTAAATATTATACAGCCGAGGAGGCTCTGGCCTGTTTTGACAGGGAAAAGATAGATCTGGCTGTACTGGATATTATGCTTCCCGGTATGAGCGGCCTGGAGATATGCAGAAGGATCAGAGAAAAGTACACGTTTCCCGTAATCATGCTGACGGCAAAAGGGGAGGAACTGGACAAGATCACGGGGCTGAGCCTAGGGGCGGACGATTATATCACAAAACCCTTTCGGCCCCTGGAGCTGGTGGCAAGAGTGAAAGCCCAGCTCCGCAGATATAAGAGATATAATTCGGGTTATGAAGCCAATGAAGATATTCTGGAACATTCCGGCCTTGTGCTGAATATCAGGACACATGAATGTACGCTGGATGAAAAACCTCTTTCCCTGACACCGACAGAATTTTCCATTTTGCAGATACTGTGCAGGGAAAAGGGAAAAGTGGTGAGTGCAGAGGAACTTTTTCACGAGATTTGGAAAGATGAGTATTTCAGCAAAAGTAATAATACCATAACCGTGCACATCCGCCACCTGAGGGAAAAGATGAATGATTCTTTTGAAAGTCCAAGGTATATTAAAACAGTCTGGGGGTATGGTTATAAAATTGAAGGATAGACTGCTATTTCTCTTAAAAGTGATCATTAGTTTTTATGTTATTCTTATAGTATGTTACGTCATCTTTTATCTGGTGGATACGCTGGGAAACGGATTGTTTCTGGATTGGTTTGCCAGTAAATTTGTAGTCTCCACAACTCTGGAGAATACAGATTCCGGCATGTCATATGTCAACCAGGATATATCCTGGTCTGTGCTGAAAGACTTTCTGCTGAAGTGTTTCTGTGCCATAGTTTTGTTTATGGCCGCGGTCATTTATTCTGTCGTTCATTTTTATACAAGAAAAAAAGTGAAGGCTGCAGCGAATGAAGCGGGGAAGCTGATCCACACGTATATGGATACAGAAAATGCAAAAGCAGAAGTGATATTTTCACAGCCGTACCGAGAGATTGGAACAGAGATGGAGCGGGTAAAAACCGTTATGGAGCGTCATGAACAGATTTTAAAAGAAGAGTCCAGGCGTAAAAGTGACCTTTTGACCTATCTGGCCCATGACCTGAAGACACCGCTTACCTCTGTGATGGGGTATCTGAGCCTTTTGGATGAGGCGCCGGATATGCCGGAAGAACAGAAGGAAAAGTATGTAGGGATTGCCTTTGACAAGGCGTGCCGGCTGGAAAGTCTTTTAAATGAGTTTTTTGAGATCACCCGCTATAACCTCCAGGAGATACCGCTTGAGAAGGAGACCATTGACTTGTATTATATGCTGTTACAGATGATGGATGAATTCTATCCGATCCTCTCGGCTCATGGGAACACGGCAAGCCTGCACGCGGATGAGGATCTTAAACTGTATGGGGATCCGGAAAAACTGGCAAGAGTATTTAATAATATCCTGAAAAATGCAGTGGCATACAGTTATCCGGATACCGTAATTGAGATCAGCGCCAAAGAGACCGATGAAAGTGTAGAGATTTCCATAGGGAACAAAGGAAAAACCATTCCGGCCCAGAAGCTGAAATCTATTTTTGAGAAATTTTTCAGGCTGGATGAGGCCCGGGGCAGTAATACAGGAGGCGCTGGACTGGGCCTGGCAATTGCAAAAGAGATTGTAGAGCAGCATGGGGGAACACTCAGGGCAGAGAGTAAAGAGGAGCTGACTGTATTCTATGTATCACTTCCAAAACGCGGAAACACATAATATCTTAGGATTTTCTTAGGAAAATATCAACTGAATATTAAAGGAAAGAACTCCCCGAAAAGATATAATGTCTTTAAGAACAGGGGAGTTCTTTATATATTCAGAGAGGATGTGCGGACAGATGGATAAGAGAAGGACAACAGACAGGAAGATGACCGGAAGGCAGAGAAGAAGGCAGAGAAGAAGGCAGAGAAGAAGGAGGAGAATGTTAGCGGCAGCTATGCTGTCTGTGATCTTAATAAGTTTAACCGCGTTTTTTGTTTTAGGCCAGGGCAAAGGGGAGACTGTTTCCCGGACAGAACAAAAAGATGTGGAAAACCTGAACGGACTGAACAGCCGAAATGCTGTCCTTATGGACCTGGAGGCAGGGGAAATCCTAGCGGACAAAGGTGCGGATGAAAAGGTGTATCCTGCATCTCTTACAAAGATCATGACAGCAGTTTTGGCTGTTGAGAACATTCCGGATCTGCAGGAAAGTATAACGGTTCCGGATGGGATTTTTCCGGGGCTTTACGCGGAAGGGGCCTCTTTGGCCGGCTTTTGTCCGGGTGAGGAAGCTGTAGGTATGGATCTGCTTTATGGGGTTCTGCTTCCCTCCGGCGCGGAATGCTGTCTCACACTTGCGGGCCGCATTGCCGGTTCGGAGGAGGCTTTTGTGGACATGATGAATGAAAAAGCGGGTGAACTTGGAATGGATGGTACCCATTTTACCAATTCCACAGGACTTCAGGATGAGAACCATTATTCTACCGTGAGGGATATCTCCACATTGCTGCGGTATGCGCTGGAAAATGAGACGTTCCGTCAGGTGTTTACCAGCAGCAGACATAGTACAAGTCCATCAGCCTGTCATCCCGAGGGATTTACATTTGTCAGCACCATGTTCCAGGAGATGAGCAGCGCCCAGGTGAACGGCGGCGAGATACTGGGAGGAAAAACAGGGTATACCAAGGATGCCGGACTCTGTCTCGCCAGTCTGGCGGTGATAGACGGGAAAGAGTATATCCTCGTAACTGCCCATGCCAATGGAAACCACGAGACAAAGCAGTATCATGTGCAGGATGCAGTGAAGGTATATGACCAGATCGGTAAAAGCTGAACGCTTTTATACAAAAAGGCGATTCAGCATGAAAGTTACAAAAGGCTTGAAATTTGTATCCGGCTGTGATATGCTGTTTTCAGAATTTAAAGAGAGGTGCTCCGATGAGAAAATAATCTATTTTTTGAAAACATGTGGAAACTGGAAGAACGGTACGATTTCGTATCGAATGTTTGTCATGTTATCAGAAGATAGGTTATATTCGCAGGAGCCCTCTTTTTTCTGTGCTGAGCGGCTTTATTTTTGCGCGGATATAAAAATCGTCTGGTAACAGGCGATTTTTTAATGGCGGCAGAGACTTAGACATTATGTCTCTGCGCCCGCTGGGAGAGTGATTTTATTATGGCAAAAATAAGCGTATCAGGATTGACCTTCAGCTATGACGGAAGTTATGATGATGTATTTTGTGAGGCTTCCTTTATCTTGGATACCAATTGGAAATTAGGGCTTATGGGGCGGAACGGCAAAGGAAAGACCACACTGCTCAGACTGCTGATGGGACAGTATGCCTACAGGGGCAGTATCAGCAGTTCGGTCTTATTTGATTATTTTCCTTTTCAGATCAGGGAGGAGGAGATGGGACATGACACCATAGAGGTGATAGAAGGCATACAGCCTGATCATGAGCTGTGGAAGATCTGCCGGGAACTGGAACTGCTGCGTGTGGAGGCTGATATCCTCTACCGCCCGTATGAAACCCTGAGCCATGGGGAGCGCACGAAGGTCATGCTGGCTGTGCTCTTTTCCAGGGAAAGTTATTTCCTGCTCATTGATGAACCCACCAATCACCTGGATCTGGAGACAAGGGAGCTTTTGTGTGATTATCTGAAAAAGAAAAAGGGATTTATCCTGGTATCCCATGACAGGTGGCTGCTGGATTCCTGTATTGACCATGTGCTGGCATTGGAGAGGAACCAGATTGAGGTGGAAAAAGGAAATTTCAGTTCCTGGTGGGAGAATAAGCAGAAACGGGACCGGTATGAGATCTCTGAAAATGAGAAACTGAAACAGGAGATCAAGAAGATGGAGGAATCTGCCAGAAAAGCCTCTGCCTGGGCAGAGAAGGCGGAGCGCTCGAAAATCGGCTTCAATCCTTTGGTGGAGCATGACAGGTTTCTTGACACAAGGGCTTATATCGGAGAAAAAGCCAGACGTATGCAGCAGAGGAGAAAAAACCTGGAACGCAGGCAGCAGACAGCGATCCGGGATAAGGAACAGCTTTTAAAAAATCTGGAACAGCCGGCACAGCTCAGACTTACGCCCCTTACCCACCATAAGGAGACCTATGTCAGGGCAAAGGAGGTAACTGTCTCTTATGGCAGCAACCGGGTAATGGATCATTTCAGCATGGAACTGAAACGCGGAGAGCGGATCTTGCTGCAGGGAAAAAACGGATGCGGAAAATCCAGTGTCCTGAAAATGATTCTGCAGGATGCCGGAATCAGCGTTCCGGGTGTGGAGAACCTGTGCATCCGGGGACAGCATGAACTGGCGTCAGGACTGGAAATCTCCTATATTAACCAGGATACCTCTTTCTTAAGGGGGAGCCTTGATGCGTATATGGAGCGGGAATCCATAGACGGCAGCCTGTTCCGGGCTGTGCTTCGTAAGCTGGATCTTGAAAGGACACAGTTTGAAAAGAATATGGAGGAGTATTCAGAAGGCCAGAAAAAGAAAGTTCTCATAGCATCCAGCCTTCTGAAACCCGCCCACCTCTACATCTGGGACGAGCCAATGAACTATATTGATATATTCTCCAGAATGCAGATCGAGGATCTGATCCTGGAGTACGCGCCCACCATGCTGCTGGTGGAGCATGATAAGGACTTTGGGAGCCGCTGTGCCACCCGGGTCATTACGATTTAGAGGTCCGGGTATAATACTGACTTAATTCTGCAAATTTATCAGTAAGTATTCCGGTGGACCAGTCATACATTTGAGTGGTTTCATATTGTCTGTAGGTGTACTCCTGGGCAACCAGTACCATCAGATAGATATCATACCAGAGTGCTCGAAGATATTCCTGGGAAGATAAAGTTTCCCTGCCGTAACCGGAGAGAAAATCAGGGTCCTGTCCGTAGGTGCGGAACCCCACTTCCATCAAAGGGTCTGCCCACAGGCTGCGTTCCCAGTCGATCAGGCCGGTGATACTGCTGTTTTTTACGAATATATTGCCGTCCCATAAGTCCCAGTGCACCAGGCAGGGAACCGTAACCTGTTCAAACACGGTCCTGCTGTTTTCAAGATAGCGCTTTAACAGAGGCACAGAGATCTTTAAATCTACGGACATGGCTTCTGCATCCGAGAATGCCATGTCCATCATGCGGCCAAATACGGTATACCAGTTCTTGTCCTGCATAAGAGGCTGGCCGATATAGCCAAAGGATTCTCCGGTGATGTTGTTTATTTTCCGGTTCAGCATTCCGGTATCTCTACGGACCTTCTTTTTAACAGCGTCCGGTACTGAGTCTCCCAATGAGGACAGGCTGTTTCCCTCCAGCTTTTCCATGAAGAAGTAGGGGGAACTGCACAGGGTAAGACTGTCATCAAAAAAGAGGATCTCTGCCACAGGCACATCCGTCTTTTGGGCAGCAAGCCTCATGGCGGTTACCTCGCTATACATAATATTTTTTTCATAAGACATAATGCGGGCATCTTTTGGAGGGGCAATTTTCAGGACACTTTCCCGGCCGCTGTCAAAAAGCAGAAGGTATGCCACATTGAAATAGCCTTCGGTCAGTTCCCGGATGTTGGTGCAGGACTCACCGGGAAAGGCTTTCTGTGCCATTTGCAGCAGGGTTTCCCGGGACTGTGTGTTTTTCGTCATACTTATCATATTATTACCTCACAATTTATTTTTTTGGTATATCCTAACTGCCCAGACAGCGGCCACAAGGTCACTTACGACACAGGCAGTAAAGAGAAAGGTTATATTTCCCAGAAGGCCTGCAGCCAGCAGGAGGGGAAGCTGGATAAAACAAATGCTTCCAACGGAGAGCAGAAATGCCGTCCGTGCATTTCCGGTGGACTGGAAATATGCTGCAGCAGTCTGGACAAAGCCTTTTACGCAGAAGGAAAGACTTAGGATCCGTAGGGCCTGCATTCCGATCATACGGATCTCTTCCCGGCTGGTAAAAAGACGGAAGACCAGGCCTGCCCCGGCAAGGGAAAAAAGTGTGATGGCAAGGCCATAGACAAAGTCTGCCAGAAAAGCACAGCGGACGGTGTCCCGTACTCTTTTATAGTTTCTGTCCCCGTAATTGTAGCCGATGATAGGCTGTATCCCCTGCATGATGCCAGTAAACGGAGTAAAGAGGACAGAAGTGATACGGCTTAAAATAGCGTAGGCTCCAAGTGCCATAGCGCCGCCTGCTGCACTCAGCATGTGGTTAAATACCGTGATGATCAGGCTGCTGCCCAGATTATTTAAAAAGGAAGGCAGGCCCACTGAGATGATCTCCCCTGCAAGGGCTCTGTGAAAACGGATGTGGCGTATGGAAATACGGCACGGTGTCTTCTTCCTGATGAAAAAGTAATACAGGCTGGTAAGCATGGAAACCATCTGGGAAACCAGGGTTGCCAGAGCAGCTCCGGAAATCCCCATGTGGAAAACATAGATAAAGATAGGGTCCAGCACCATATTCAGCAAGACGGGAAGGGACCACTGCAGGGTGGAGTAGGAGATATCTCCATTTGCCCGCATGACGCCGGAGAATCCGGTGCTGATCAGAGTTCCCGCCAGCAAAATCTTGCCGTAATCCCGTATGTAGGGGAGTATCTGCCCGGCAGCCCCCAAAAGTCTTATAAGCGGCTCAAACAGGCTTAAACCCACAAAGGTGATCAGTCCGGCGCAGACGATCCAGAGAAAGAACATGCAGCCAACGGCATCCGCAGCTTTTTCCTGTTCTTTTGCTCCCAGTTTTCTTGAAAGGACAGAGCCGGTCCCTGTGCCGACCGTGGTGGTGATCCCCCCGATCAGGACAGTGACAGGGGAGAAGACCCCAACGGCTGCGCTGGCGTATCCCCCTACACCCCGGGATACATAGAAGGCGTCGGTCAGGCCGTACATACTGTATAATATCAGTGAAAATGTGGTCTGGGTACACATGGTGAGCAACAGACTCTTCAGAGGCTGTTTTCCCAAACGGTTTTCTGTCAATGTTATCACCGCCTTTGAATCGTTTCCTTATGGTATCAGTATACAGAAAAACATTTAAAATATCTATATTTTTATTCATGACAGTAGAAGTTTGCCCAGCGCGCTTTCTATTGTTTGAAAGGAGGTAACTATTCAGTAGGTCTGCGCATGCACTGCGCTGACCGTAAGAAAGTGTACCACGGCCAAGCAAAAATCCCATCGCCAAAGGCGATTCTGCATGGATTTTTGCCTGTAACTGTGAGGGTACTGAACAGTTATGAAAGGAGCATATATGAACTGCATTAAGATCACAGACGCCTATGAGGGATGTCTGAAAAATATTTCGCTGGAAATACCGAAAAATAAACTGGTGGTCTTCACAGGGCTATCGGGTTCCGGGAAGTCCACACTGTTGATTGACGTTCTATTTCATGAGTGCCAAAGGCAGTACCTGGAAGCCATGGCTTTACAAGGAATCCGTAAACCGAAGGTGGGGCGGATACAGGGGGCATCCCCCGCCATAGTGATCCTTCAAACCGCCATGAACCGCAATCCCCGCTCCACAGTGGGAACCTTGACGGATGTTTACACAGACCTGCGGATGATATATGAAAAGCTGGGTGTGAGAACCTGCCCCCACTGCGGCCAGGTGATCTCATCCGCTGACTGTAAGGAGGAAACAGAGAAAATAGGAAATGATTTTTATGTCTATATGTACTGCAGCCGGTGCGGCAGGAGAATGGATAAGATCACACGCACCTATTTTTCTTTTAATACCAGGGAAGGCGCATGTCCCGCCTGTGAAGGGCTTGGCAGAGTACATACCATAAAAAAAGAGCAGGTAGTGGATGAAACGTTGTCCCCGGAGGAAGGGGCTGTTCGTTACTTTGAAAAACAATATGGAAAATACCAGTCATCCGTACTACAAAAAGCATTTGCCCACTATGGACTAAAACAGGACATCACTTTGCCGGTACAGCAGTTTAGCAGAGAACAGAAAGCGATTTTCTATGAAGGGGCAGACAGCAGTGCGGTACAAGCGTTTTTCCCTGATCGTGAGCCGCCCAAAAGTGTTTCTCTGGGCAGATTTGAAGGCGTATACCCCATATTGCGGAGGCGTCTTGCAGAGAAAAACGGGGATACAAAGCAGCTTGGAGATTATTTTGATGTGGTGGAATGTCCCGATTGTAAAGGGGAGCGGCTGGGGGAACTGAGCCGGAAGGTAACCGTGCATGGGATCCATCTCCCGGAGATATCCCGGTTTTCCCTTGAAAAATTATACACATGGATACAGGATCTGGGGGATTCCCTTACAAATCAGGAAAGAGAATTGGTGGAGGCTTATCTGACGGACATAGAGACAAAACTTAGCCGTTTTATAAAGACGGGACTTGGATATCTCTCCCTGGACCGCCAGATCATCACTCTGTCCGGAGGGGAGATGCAGCGGCTGCGTCTGGCAGCGGCCCTGGATTCTGAACTCTCCGGGATCATATATATCCTGGATGAGCCCACAGCAGGACTTCACCCAAAAGATACAAAAGGGCTGATGGATATTCTGGAAAGACTCCGTGACATGGGAAATACAGTCCTTGTCATTGAACATGATGTGGATGTCATGTCAGGCGCGGACTACGTCATTGATATGGGTCCGGGTGCGGGAAAATATGGCGGTGAGGTGATTGCAGCAGGAACCATGGCTGACCTTATGCGGCAGAGCGCCTCTGTGACAGGAAGTTACTTTCTGGCGCCTCAGCCGGACAGGTCGAAATACAGAGTTCCTGACGGGGCAATACACATTGAAAATGCAGATACCTATAATTTAAAGCATATATCCGTGGATATCCCCACAGGCTGTATTGTCTCGGTCACAGGACCTTCGGGTTCCGGAAAATCGACGCTTATTTTTGAGGTGCTGGCAAAGGGGAAGCCGGATGGGACGCATAACCGGGTTTCGGGACTTGACAGATTTGAGCAGATTGCAGAGATAGACCAGTCAGCAGCTGCTAGGATGAAACGGTCCAACGTGGCTACATTTTCAGAAGTCTATACGGAGATCCGGACAGTATTTGCCAGGACAGATCAGGCAAAAAGCGCCGGCTTTTCGGCAAAATATTTTTCTTTCAACACATCCGGTGGCAGATGTGAAAACTGTGAAGGGCTTGGGTATGTGGAGAATAATATGCTGTTTTTTGCTGATACAGAAGTCATATGCCCGGTCTGCAACGGAAACCGTTTTAACAGAGAAGTGCTGGCTGTGACATACAGGGGGTATTCTATCAAGGATATTCTGGATCTGTCCGTGGAGGAGGCCTGTGAAGTCTTTGAAGGCCATAAAAAGATCACGGGGATCTTGGCTCTGTTACAGGATGTGGGACTTGGCTATCTGCAGCTTGGCCAGTCTCTGACCACCTTATCCGGCGGTGAAGGACAACGGCTGAAGCTTGCAAAGGAATTGATCGGGAACCGCGGTCAAAAAAAGTGTCTGTATCTCATGGATGAACCCACCACAGGCCTGCATCCAAAGGATATTGAGCATTTTCTGGCACTGCTTGACCGGCTGGCTGATGCGGGAAATACCGTGGTTGTGGTTGAACATAACCAGCAGGTGATCAGAAACAGTGACTGGGTCATCGACCTTGGCCCCGAGGGAGGGGATAAGGGGGGCGTTGTCATATTTGAGGGGACACCGGAAAAGCTGAAAGCATCCGGCACCGGCATTACTGCGGAATACCTGTAAAAATATCCCCCTGAAACCGGCAGGCCGCTGCTGTTTCAGGGGGATAGAGGAATCAGAATTCAGTGTTTTTGAAAATGCGTAGGCTTATCCGGTACATAACTGCGGTCCATAGGATCAGCACAAGGGGGGAAGCACAGATGAGGGTAAGAATAACGGTATCTGTCAGTATCACACCCAGACTTCTCAGCAAAAAATACAGACCGGAACACAGGAGTACAGGAAGCAAAAAGGCGGCCAGCATAAGAGCGCGTGCTTTTTCGGCTCCGAATCGAAAAAGCAGAGGAATGACCATACTGCCTAAAAAGAAGGAGATAACCATTCCTGCAAGGCAGACGCATAAAAGCTCCAGCCATTCTGTCAGGGAGAAGATATGGAATTTTCCCATGATCGTGCTGCCTGCGATTCCCAGGATCCCGCCGAATACCATGCCGAAGATGCAGAAAAAAAGAAGAACGACAAACTTGCTCAAGACAAGGTCTTTTCTGGAAACCGGCATGACCATGGCATATTTTTCCCATTTTGCATTCTCATCAAAGCTGAAGGTGGTGACGATCATCATGGCGCATAGGATACAGCAGGTGATGGCGTAAGCCGCCGCACCGCCTTTGGGGAGTATGAGAAAGAGAAAAACAAAAAGCATCAAAAACAGGGATTTCATATTATGTAAAATATTGTATACATCTTTAATGATCAAACTTTTCATGATAAGACATCCCCCTTCACATATAACAGTAGTATATCGTCAATGGCTGCATGGTCTATAACATAATCTTTGTATTTGCGCGCTGCTTTCTCCTTGTTGGCTACCAGGACATCCCACTGGTAATCTCTCTTTCGGCAGGCAAGGATATCTTCTTTGTCCAGCTTTTCAAACTGGGAAGAATTGCAGCGGATAATACCGTAATCGTAAATCAGTTCGTCTTTGCTTTTGTCAAAAATGATCTTTCCCTTATGTATAAACGTAATATAATCCGCTATTTTTTCCAGGTCTGTGGTGATATGGGAAGACATCAGTATGGAATGGCTCTCGTCCTGGACAAAATCCATAAATACATCTAAAATGTCATCACGCATAACCGGGTCAAGTCCGCTTGTGGCTTCATCCAGTATGAGCAGTTTGGGGTCATGTGAGAGTGCCACGGCAATGCTGAGCTTCATTTTCATACCCTTTGAAAAGGTTTTGATCTCTTTATCTGCAGGAAGTGCAAACTGCCTCAGATAGGATTGGTACACCTGGGGATCCCACTGCTTATAGGCTGCCTCGGAGATCTTTTCCACTTTTTTGGGTGTAAGGGTTTCGTGAAAATGAATCCCGTCAAATACCACCCCGATATCCTCTTTTATGTCTTTTCTGTCTTCTGTCAGTTCCTGGCCGAAAAGACAGACTGTCCCGTCATCTTTGCGGATCAAATCCAGTATTGCTTTCAGTGTAGTGCTTTTGCCTGCGCCATTTTCCCCGATCAACCCCACAATGGTACCCCTGGGAACCGAGAAAGAAATATGATCCAGAGTAAACCCGGGATACTGCTTCGTGAGATTCTCCACCTGTAAAATAGGTTCCATATTATTCTTCCTCCTGATAAAAAATAGATAAAAGCTCAATCAGCTTACTGAGCGGGATCCCGCTTGTGCGTCCGATATCAGCAGCTGCCTGCAGGTGTTCCTCAGCCTGGCGCTGCTGCTCTTCCTGATAAAAATCTTTGTTCTGCGCTGCCACAAAACTTCCGCGGCCTATGGTTGTCTCTATAAAACCGTCCCTCTGTAAATCCTCATAAGCTTTCTGAACCGTAATGACACTCACATGCAGAGATTTTGCCAGGGCCCGCATGGATGGAATCGGATCACCGGTCTTTAATTCACCGCTCATTATCAGGGCCTTTATCTGTGATGTGATCTGTTCATAGATGGGTTTGCTTGTGTTGCTGCTGATAATGATTTCCATGTATCCTGTCCTTTCTGTTTTATGGTGTACTTACTGTATAAGTACATTATAGACACGTGGTTACAAACTGTCAATAGAAACTTCCCCCAGAGCATCGTGCGTATCAGTGGGTATGATACAGGACAGCAGGGCTTTTTGCGGCGCAGGCAGATATTTATCCTTATGCCACACAGCAAAAAGTTCATTTTCCAGGGAAAGGCCTTTCACATCCAGGGAGATAAGGGAACCCTTCTCCAGATCATTTTTGACCAGAATGTGGGGAAGAACGGCTATTCCCAGTCCTGCTTTTGCCGCTTCGATCAGGGCAGGGGAATTGACACTGACCCACAGCGGGCGTATGCTGTGGCCTGACAAAAGAAGCGTGCTGTCCAGTACATCGCGGATGGCACTTCCCGTTTCACGCAGCAGCAGATTTTCCGAACAGAAAGATTCCATATCCATAGATGTACAAGCGCAGGGATATTGGGGGGCGCACACCATCTGCAGAGAATATCTGTCAAAGGAGGCATGGGAAAAGGGCCCCTGAGGAACGGAACCCTCCAACAGGGCGAAATCGGCTTTTCCCTTTCGCAGCGTCTCCAGGGCATTGGCGGCGCTTACGACCTCCACCTGAACAGCCACTTTGGGCCACTGCCTTTTGAAATCCGCCAGTATTTTTGGAAGCCAGTGGATCGCTATGGTGATACTGGATACCAGATGGATAGGGGCCTGTTCTTCCAGATTTTTTATGCGGCCGTCAAGGGATTCACAGGCAGCCAGCACGGGCAGGATCTCATCCAGGAGAAGTTCCCCGCTTCTGGTGAGCTGGACCCGTTTGGAGAGTCTGTCAAACAGCGGAGTCCCGGCATATTCCTCCAGTTCCCTTACCGCATGGGAGACCGCGGACTGGGTGATGTATAACCTCTGGGCAGCCTTTGTGAAATTTTTAGTCTCTGTTACCGCCTTGAATATATAGAGATGGCGCAGGGTCATCATAGTAGTTTCCTCCTAATATATCATGAATAAAATTAATGATTATTACAATATTATATCGTTTTACAGATTGATATACAAGCGTTATACTATTCTTTCAGGGAGGATATAGAAATGAGAGAAAAAATAAAGCTTTGCCTGTGGCTGGCGTACATCAATCTGTTTATCAGTGCCTTTACATTTGGCGGCGGCTATGTGGTGGTACCTATGATACGGAAATATTTTGTACAGAAAAGAAAGCTCTTTGATGAGGAAGAACTGATCCGCATGGCAGCCATTGCCCAGTCTACCCCAGGGGCCATCGCTGTCAATATGGCATCCCTGGCAGGATACCGGGCAGCGGGAATGGCCGGGCTTGTTATCAGCGGCATCTGTTCCGTCATCCCGCCTCTGGTCATTCTGGCAATTGTTTCAAATTGGTATGCCGCGGTGGCCGCCAATACCGTGATAGCTGCTGTGCTCAAAGGGATGCAGGCAGGTGTTGCGGCTCTGATCGTGGATTTTGTGGTGGATATGACCCGTGCCGTACTGGGGGAGCGCTCCCTTTTTCTGAGTACCATGACGGCTGCAGTGTTTGCCATAAGTTTTCTGACGGATACCAACATTGCCATGATACTTTTGGTGTGCTGCGGCCTTTGTGCCGGACGTGTGTGGTTTAGAAAGAGAGGTGAGATATATGGGTAAGCTTATCCGGCTTGCAGTGACCTTTTTCCAGATAGGGCTGTTCAGTATCGGGGGAGGGTATGCCATCATCCCTATGATCCAGGAACAGGTGGTGGAGCGGTTTTCATGGGTTTCCCAGAAGACCTTTACGGATATTATCACCATATCGCAGATGACACCCGGGCCTCTGGCTGTGAATACTTCCACTTTTATCGGCATACAGATTGCAGGGATACCGGGAGCGGTACTGGCAACATTCGGATGCGTCATATCCGGCATCAGTATTTCTGCTTTATTGTACAAGCTGTTTCAACGCTTTCAGAAGTCAGAGTATATCATGGAACTGCTGAGCGGCCTGAAGGCAGCCTCTCTTGGCCTGATGATATCTGCTGCCGTGACGATCCTTCTTTTGTCTTTTACAGGTACCTCTGTGATATCCGAGATCAGAACCGCAGACTGGACAGCAGCGGCAATTTTTTTGTGTTCTCTGTTCGTATTGAGAAAATGGAAGATAAATCCTATCGCAGTAATGATCGGCACAGGGATTGTAGGACTTTGCATTAGTATGATATAATGACAGAAACGGGTCAAATGGGAGCCTGTTCCCATCTGGCGACTGTGGCAGCTGAATAGAAGGAAGGCAGAATATGGATAAAAAATATGATGTGATCATTATCGGCGCAGGTCCTTCGGGAATCTTTTGTGCCTATGAGCTGAAACGCCAAGATCCGCAGCTTAAAGTGCTGATGATAGAAAAAGGCAGATGCATAGAAAAACGACGCTGTCCAAAGCGTACCACCAATGTCTGCGCAGGCTGTGTCCCCTGTTCCATCACTACGGGATTTGCAGGGGCCGGAGCATTTTCAGACGGAAAGCTCTCCCTTTCACCGGATGTGGGAGGTACGCTCCCGGATATCCTGGGATATGAAAAGGCGGAGGAGCTGATTCACGAGGCAGATGACATCTATCTGAAGTTTGGAGCAGACCGGAAGGTATACGGAACCGATGACCGGGCAGCTATCTCTGAGATCCGCACAAAAGCGATCCGCGCCAATCTAAAGCTGATTGAATGCCCCATACGCCATTTAGGCACAGAGGAAGGGTATAAGATCTATACACGCCTGCAGGAGCATCTGCTGGCTGAAGGGTTGGAAATCCTGTTCATGACTATGGTGAAGGATATCCTTATTGAAGAGGGCAGGGTGAAAGGCGTTGTGACAGATAAACAGGAGACCTTTTACGCACCCCAGATCGCCGCAGGCGTAGGGCGGGAAGGATCGGAGTGGTTTGCAGGTGTTTGCAGCGGGCATCATATTGAGACAAGAAACGGAACCGTGGATGTGGGGGTCCGTGTTGAAGTCCGGGATGAGATCATGAAAGCGCTCAATGAAAAACTGTATGAGGCAAAACTGGTTTACTACACGCCTACGTTTGATGACAAGGTGCGGGTGTTCTGCACAAACCCATCCGGCGAAGTTTCCGCGGAATACTATGAGAACGGTCTTGCCGTGGTAAATGGCCATGCCTATAAGTCCAAAGACAAAAAGACACACAACACCAATTTTGCCCTGCTTGTCTCCAAAAATTTCACAGAGCCTTTCCGCTCACCCATTGAGTACGGTAAACATATTGCGCAGCTTGGAAATATGCTGAGTGACGGGAAGATTCTGCTGCAGAGATACGGCGATTTCAAGAGAGGCAGAAGGACCACGGCAGAGAGGCTTACCCGGAACAATATAATCCCCACGCTGAAAGATGCGGTTCCCGGGGATCTGTCCCTGGTATTCCCCCACAGGATCATGGTGGCAGTGGTGGAGATGATAGAAGCGCTGGACAAGGTGACACCGGGAATTGCAAGTGATGAGACCCTGCTCTATGGTGTGGAGGTCAAATTTTATTCCAATAGGGTTTTGGTAGATACGGAATTTGAGACAAATATCAAAGGGCTGCGCTCCATGGGGGACGGCGCATCCATCACCAGAGGGCTGATGCAGGCGTCCGCAAACGGCCTCTGTGTGGCGCGGGCCATATTGAAAACGTTCCGGGAGCAGCAGGAAGGAGATACAGCGGATGAAACTTCTGGTAGTTGAGGATGATGCGGTACTTGGCAGGGAACTCTCCAGGGATTTGGAAAGCCATGGATATGAGGTTGTTATGCCCGAAAACTTTGATACTGCAGAGGAGATCGTGCAAAAGGGGGAGGTACATCTTGTGCTTTTAGATGTCACACTTCCGGGCAGGGACGGGTATGAGATCTGCAGGAGCATCCGGCGCTTTTCCGACATCCCTGTTATATTCCTTACCAGCAGGGATACAGATATGGATGAGCTGTACGGCATGACCATGGGTGGGGACGACTTTGTCCGAAAACCTTACAAAATGCCCATACTGCTGGCCCGGATTGAAGCACTTTTAAGACGCAGTTATCCCGATGCGGGACCGGAGAGAGAAGTCCTGTGGCAGGACTTCCGCCTTCTGCCGGCCAAGGGAAAACTGTGCCGGGGCGGCAGGGAAGTCATGCTGACCAGGCAGGAGACCCTACTCTTGGCCTGTCTGTTTGCCCGTCCGGGTGAAGTGATCAGGAGGGTGGATTTTATAGAAGAATTATGGGATGATCAGGTTTTTATTGATGACAATACGCTGAGTGTCCATATGACCCGCCTCAGGGGGAAATTAAAGGAACTGGATGCCGGCGATCTTATTCAGACTCGGTACGGACAGGGGTATCTCATATGAACGGGCGGATGTATTGGCGGCAGCAGGCAGTTCCTGTACTTGTGCAGGTGATCTGCCTGTGTGCGGCCTCTTTATATCTGCGGGCTCTTGGCATTACCTGGGTACAGCTTCTGCCCCTGGTTCTGGCCTATATGGGCAGTCTGCTCCTCTGGAACCTGCTGCGTTTTTACAGAAAGAGAAACTATTTTCATAAAATGGCAGTCCTAATGGAAAGCCTGGATGAAAAGTATCTTTTTCCCCAGGTATGGAAGGGTGCAGGTTCCTGGGAGGAAGCAGGTTATTACTGCCTTTTAAAAGAATGTACAAAATCCATGCTGGAGGAGACGGAGGAGGCCAGAAGGGTACAGATGGAATACCAGGAGAGGCTGGAAACTTATGTACATGATATGAAACAGCCCATATCCGTAGTCTCCCTGATCGCCGGGAGAGAGAAAAACCGGGAAAACAGAGCTGTACTTTTGGAACTTGAAAAGATGAATCATCTGCTGGAGCAGATCCTGTATTTCGGCAGGAGTGAAAGCGCCCACTCTGATTTTATGATACAGAAAGTAAATACCGGGGACGTTATCCGGGAATGCTTATCCTTAAACAAGCAGCTTTTGATACAAAACAGGGTCTCCCTGGATATTCCCGATACAATACCCGGAGTCTATGCGGATGAAAAGGCGCTTCTGTTTGTCTTAAATCAGATCATCTATAATGCGGTCACCTATCAAAAGCCGGGTGAAGTTCCCAGGATAACCATCTCCTGGCTGGTCTTGAACGGAAAAGAATCCGGTATATGGGACGGCAGGGAAACACCGGGGGATAAACTGCTGCTCCAGGTCCGTGACAATGGATGCGGCATCTCGCCGGAAGATCTGCCAAGGATCTTTGAGAAGGGATTTACAGGGAGAAACGGCAGAGAAAACCGCCGTTCCACGGGCATGGGGCTGTATCTCTGTAAAAAAATATGCGGCAGGCTTGGCATCGGTTTATCTGCCAGTTCTGAAAAGGGTATTTACACCCAGATCAACATCTGCCTTCCGATCCTTTCGGAAAAGTAAGATTTCTGCAAGAAAGCATGATACATTGAGGAAGACAGATATGGTACCCTGTACCTGAGGTGATAAATATGGAACCATTACTGAATATTGAACATGTCTCCAAATATTATGGAGAGAGCACAAATGTGACAAAGGCATTGGATGATGTCAGCTTTTCTGTGGAACCGGGCGAATTTGTTGGCATAATGGGGGCCAGCGGCTCCGGGAAAACTACTATGCTGCAGTGTATTTCCACTCTGGATGAGCCTACCGGCGGACGAATCCTGCTGGACCAAAAGGACATTACAAAATTAACGGAAAAGGAGATCGCACGTTTCAGGAGCAAAAACCTGGGATTTGTGTTCCAGGAATATAATCTTCTGGATACTCTGACTTTAGGGGAAAATATTGAGCTGGCACTGACCATACGCCGGGCGCCAAAGGAGGAGATCGGAAAGAAAGTGGAGGCCATTGCGGGAAAACTGGGAATCCTTTCAGAGCTTGAAAAATTTCCCTATGAAGTGTCAGGAGGCCAGAAGCAGCGCTGTGCTTGTGCCAGAGCCCTAGTCAATGAGCCGCGTCTGCTGCTGGCGGATGAACCGACCGGAGCCTTGGATTCCGCATCCAGCGCCAGGCTTTTGGACACTATGGATGACCTGAACCACGATATGGGAATCACGATTCTTATGGTTACCCACGACGCATTTACTGCCAGCCACTGCAGCAGGATACTTTTCCTTCGGGACGGGCATATCTTTACAGAGATGCGCAAGGGGAACAAGGACAGGAAAACATTCTTCCAGGAAATACTGGATGTAATGTCTATGTTAGGCGGTGATGTTGCCCATGTACGCTAAGCTGGCTATACGGAATGTAAAACGGAGTATAGGCGATTACGCGGTCTATGTGCTGACTCTTGTGCTGAGCATTACCATGATATTTGCCTACAACTCCCTGCTGTTTTCTGATGCTATCAATTCCTTCAGTAAACTGATGCGGCCTATGATGTCTATTCTCATATGTGTCACAGTCATGGTGGTGTTGATCCTCGGATGGCTGATCTCCTATATCACACATTTTATCTTTGAACAGAGAAGCCGGGAATTTGCCTGTTATATGACCATGGGAATGGAGCGGTCGGCCATGAGCCGTCTTTTCCTCATCGAGCAGCTTGTCATTGGCAGTGTGACGCTTGTGGGAGGCATTCTTCTGGGAAATGTTTTTTATCTGGCGCTCAGCCAGGTAATCTTTAAAATGTTTGACAAGACCTATTACATGGATCTATCGTTTCAGCTGCCGGCCATCGGTCTGACTATCCTCTGCTTTTTAGTAATGTTCACATTCTGCCTTTTGAAGCAGAGACGCATACTGAAAAAGGTAAGGATAAAAGAATTGATGAGTTACAGCAGGCAGAATGAGCATGTGGCGGCAGCAGGCAGAAAAAATATCAGGTTAAAAATGACCGCTGCAGTGCTTTTGGGAGTGCTTGGACTGCTCTGTCTGTATGTGGCATTTTCTGTAAGGATAGAACTCTTCGCAGGTTTCGGGAATATGTTCCTTATGGCAGCAGGCGTTTTACTTCAGGGGGCAAGTCTCATGCTCTTTTACCGGCAGCTTGCCCAGGTGATCTTGCAGCGGTATAAAAGGAGCGGAAAAAGACTGCATCATCTGAACATATTCTTTTATCGGCAGTTAACCGCCCGCCTGAACACCAATGGAAGACAAATGGGCGTTATTTCTATTTTGCTGCTGCTTACCTTTATGGGACTGGGGGGCGCCTCCTTTATGGCAAACGCCTACGAAGATGCATTGCAAAAAAAAGTCCCGTTTGACGTGGAGGTGTCCCAGCACTACGGAAAACTGGATGCAGGAGCATGCCGTGATTTTATAAAGGAGCACAGTAAAATTACGGCGGATCTGTCATACGACATCTATTATCTGGAGGACAGCACTCTGATCGCAGATATGCTTGACCGGAAACAGGAACCTGTTGAGGGGTTTGAGGACTGGGCTGCTGAAGAGAATATGGACCGCTGCATCAGACTATCGGATTATAATAAGCTTCGGAGTATCCTGGGCAAAGATCCTGTCAGCCTGCAGGAAGACGAATATGCCATTCAGACAGAGGAAGGGTATTACAGGGATAAGATTGAGAAGGCGGCCACTTCCCTGAAAACAGGCGGAAGAGAATACCGCCTGGGACAGGTGCTGGAAGGTCCTTTTGCCCAGGATGGCATGAACGAGAGCGGATTTAGTTCAAAAACCATTCTTGTTTTGCCGGATCAGGCCTGTGAAACGCTGAAACAGGCGAGAGGATGTTATGTAGCAATGGTGGACGACAGAGAAAAGACGGATTATCAGGACGCGCTCCAGAAAACCATAGAAAAAACAGTAAGTTCTGATGGTCCCAGCTTTATCTTGGCATACACTTATCAGGATCAGAAGGGGGAAATGCAGTCCATTTATATGATGACCGCATTTATCTGCTGTTATGCCGCATTCATCTGCATCTTTATCTGTGCCACAATATTGGCGGTTCAGCTTATCAGCAGCAGCAAAAAGTACAGATACCAATATGACCAACTCAGACGAATGGGAACTATGGACAGTGAAATACGAAAGCTTACCGTAAAACAGTCAGCCGTGTATTTCTTCCTGCCTATGATCCTTCCCCTGTTTTTCCTGCTTCTTTATATGGCGGGGATTGGTTTTGCATTTCCTGTGCAGCGCAGTATGCTGATCGCCTCCTTTGCCGGAGCTGCCGGGATCTTTCTGGCGGTGTACGGATGTTATCTGGTCATTACCTGCCTGCAGTATCAGAGAAATGTGCTGAAAGGCACAAAACAGTTTCGTCTGCATGATTTCATCCGTCAGGAAAAATAAGAGGGGATAGGCCTCAGTTTGTGAATCTTACACCGTAAGTATTGCGGTATTCACCGGGGGTAAAACCTGTCAGCTTTTTGAACTGTTTTCCGAGATGGCTCTGGGAGGAAAAGCCAAGGTATGCGGCAATTTCAATATAAGAATATCCGGAATAAATCAGCATATTTTTCGCCAGGTTGATCTTCTCCCTGAGAATAAAATCTTTGATGGATATTCCCTCGCATTTATGGAAAAGTTCAGAGAGATAGCCGGGATTCATTCCCAAATAGTCTGCTATTTCCTGTACAGAGAGCCTGTCGTGTAGATGGGCAAAGATATAATCTTTACAGCGGCGGATATGGGGATTCTTTTCTTTGTTCCCCATACCGCTTTGCTGCTCTTTTTGTTCCCTCACCATATTCGTATACTGGTACTCTGCCTGCCGCAGCAGATGTGTGATGGAGGCCGGATCAGACGCCTCCTCCACTTGGTTGATATAGATATCGCTGAGGGAAAAAGAGATTTCAGGAAGGATGCCTCCGCGTATGGCGGCCCGGCTTGCCAGTGTGATCACCACGATCCCGATATTTTTCCAGCTTCTCACCCTGTCCTTTGCCAGTACGCCGATATTGCCGGTGTAGTCTTCCGCCCAGCTTTGTTCTAACTGTTCGATATCTCCGTTTTCAATACTGGAGAATTCCCGCAGTTCCTGGTCATAGGGATTGTGCCCACGGGATGCCTCCCGGTTCTCAAACAGCAGATCTGAAAAATGTCTCTGGATTTCCGTATCCAATGATGTCTCAATGCAGTTAAACAAGATCAAGTCCCGCTCAAGCAGCGTCTGTTCCCAGAAAAGGTTATGGATCAGAAGGACATTTCCCGCTAAATCTTTAAGATCACAGAAGGGGACCGTATCTAAAAAAGCATGGTCAATATCCGGCTGTTCTGCACAGTGGATCAAACGCACGGGAGTCTTGAACTTCACCGGGCCAATGATAAACTGATGACCGGGAACCGTGATCCCGGCATATACCAGTTTATCACCGACGGACAGAAGAAGCGGCAGTGTCTCAGAAGGCCGAAAGAGCAGCCTTTGCTCCAGATAAGCTTCAAAAAAAAGGCTGTCCGTAAAATCGGGGCATCCGCAGAAGCTCTCCTGCAGCTTTTGGTCTTCCCCATAATTCCGTACGATGGTATGCAGGCTGTACGAAATATGCTGCATCAGATAAGGGATATTCATACATAAGAACCTCCTGGTCATTTTCTTCCTAATAGTATAACAGATTATATGAAAAAAGTGATAAAAAACAGGAAAAAGTGATATATAAACCGCTGCTTTTATCATAAAATCAAGACAAATAAAAGAAAAGTCCAAAAGGAGAATGGATCATGTATGTAAAAGGTGTGAATCTGGGTAACTGGCTGGTACTGGAAAAATGGATGAGTCCGGCACTTTTTGAGGGAACCACAGCGGAGGATGAATATTATCTTCCCACACAGCTTTCCAAAGAGGTATATGAAGCCAGGATTAAAATCCACCGTGCGGAGTACATAAGCGAGAGGGATTTTACAAGGATCAGATCCATGGGCATGGATGCTGTGAGAATCCCGGTGCCTTACTTTATCTTTGGTGACAGGGAGCCTTTTATCGGATGTGTGGAGGAATTGGACAAGGCATTTAACTGGGCCGAAAAATATGGGCTGCAGATCTTGATAGACCTGCATACAGCACCGGACAGCCAGAATGGATTTGACAACGGCGGCATCTCCGGCGTGTGCAAATGGTCTCAGGAACCGGATGAGGTTAAGTTCGAGCTTGGGGTTCTGGAGCACCTGGCAAAACGATACGGTACCAGACGGGGACTGTGGGGAATCGAGATATTAAATGAGCCTATCTTGGAAAATATGTGGAAGACCATGGATGTGGAAAACCGCTACAGACCTGCAGATCAAAAAAAAGCAGAGGGGTCCGGGCCGAACACCATGGAATTTATCCGGGCCTTTTACCTGGAGGCTTACGACAGGATCAGAACATATATGCCTGCTGAGAAATATGTGGTATTCCATGATGCCTTTGAGCTGAAGGCCTGGAAGGACTTTATGCGCGGGGAAAAGTATGAGAATGTTGTGCTGGATACACACCAGTATCTGATGGTGGCGGAAGCTCTTGGCTGTGAGCAGACCGTGGAGTCTTACACCGCCTATATTCGGGAGACTTTGGCAAAGGATATTGAAGAGATGCAGCAGTATTTTCCCGTTATCTGTGGAGAATGGTGTCTGTTTAACTCTCTTGCCTGCGGATGTGACACAAAAGGCGGCCAAAGTGTTTTAAACGGAGTGGAAGGTCCTGCGGCAGAGACAGTCAGCCCTGAGGAGAAACAACGCATTTACAGCGCGCTTGCCAAAGAGCAGCTGAAAGCCTGGAAAAAAGGTTCCGGATATTTTTACTGGAGCTATAAGCTTCTGGTGGATACGGTAAACGAGGCCGGTTGGATCGGATGGGACAGTTGGGATTTTGGAAGATGTGCGGATTTCGGATGGTTTCCAAAGGAATAATAGAATAGATATACATTGTAATTACAATCCTGGTATATTATAATAATACCAGGATTTTTTGTAATGCAAGAGGTGAGAATTACTATTTCGGAGGATGGATATGGAGGCGAAAGCAGTTGTCAACAGTAATAACATAAGCGGCCTGATCGAACGGACGCTGAACTATGTGGACCCAAGGCTGGTGGACCACGGAAAGAGAGTGGCGTCTCTTGTCTATGGAATGTTGGAAGCACAGAAAAAGTATTCTGCAAAAGACATGCAGGATATCTGTATCCTTGCTATGCTGCATGATATCGGCGCTTATAAGACAGAGGAGATCAACCGGATGACCCAGTTTGAATCAGAGGATATCTGGGAGCATTCCATCTACGGGTATCTGTTTCTGGCGAATCTCTCCCCGCTGAAAGAATGGGCAAGGGCAGTTATGTTCCATCACGTGGCAGCCGTCCATCTACCGGACACCTTGGAAGAGCGGATACGGGAAGCAGCCCAGATGATCAGTCTTGCCGACCGGATTGACATATACCTGCAGGAAAATACAGACCCCCAAAATCTGTTTGTATCCCTGGAAAAAGTGAGAAATACAAAATTCGACAGCCATATCCTTGATCTGTTTTATGAGGCGGAAAGACAGTTTTCCCTGCTGGCCTGCCTGGAGGAGGAGAAGGACTTTCATAAAATCCTTCCGAATGTACAGTTGTCAGGGAAGGAATGTGAAGAGTATCTGCGAATGATGATTTTTGCCATTGATTTCAGGAGCCAGCACACCGTGACCCACACCATCACAACGACCCGCATCAGCTGCTGCGCTGCCAGCCACATGGGATTGTCCGATGCACAGATACATAATATTTTTTACGGTGCGCTCCTGCACGATTTGGGGAAGATCGGAATTCCGGTGGAGATATTGGAGTATCCGGGAAAATTAAGCAGCCAGGCTATGGCGATCATGCGTACCCATGTGGATTTGACGGAAAAGATTTTGGGCGGCACCATAGATGAGGAGATAACAAAAATTGCGCTGAGGCATCATGAAAAGCTGGATGGAAGCGGATATCCCAGAGGACTCACCGGGGATGCGCTTACCATAGAAGAACGGATCGTGGCTGTTTCGGATATTGTCAGTGCACTGCTTGGCACACGGAGCTATAAGGAGGCTTTTTCTAAAGAGAAGACATTGTCTATTTTAGAGGAGCAGGCTAGGGTAAGAAAAATAGACAGTGATGTGGTAGCGGTTCTGAAAGAGAATTTTGATACGGTTTTGGAGGAAGTGGAGGATAACTGCAGGCCCATATTAGATACCTATTATGGCCTGCGCAAGGAATACCAGTATCTGCTGGGAAAATATCTCTACAGCGGCACAGAAGCTGCGGATCCCAACTGACAGGAGGCATAAGTGACGGGGACAGGGCATAGAATATAGTATCCAGAAAGAAGGAGGCACTGCCCATGTCCGTAAATTATAAAGTTTCTTATTTTCTCGACCATTTTGATTTTCCTGCCCCTCAGCAGCTTGTGGAAAAATATTACCGGTATAAACTGGGACATCCCTGTTTTTTGATGAAACAAAACGGAAGATGGACAATCGTGCCTGTCCGGCAATAGCAGATAGAATCAATCGGGAGACGGCTTTTAGCCGCCTCCCTTTGTTATCATCACTCTTTAAAACATTTCAAGAGTTTAAAGCAGACAGAGATAGTAAGGACCAGAGCACCTGCACCTATGAGAAGGTGCTGTACAGGAATATGATCAGCCAGAGGGCCGAAAAATGCCATACCCAGAGGCAGCGCGCAGGAGGTGGAGATCTGCATGAAACTGAAGATCCTGCCGTGCATATCCGGCTCCACTTTTTCCTGGATGGTCACATTGATGGGCGTGTTGTAACAGGGTGAGGTAACGCCTATCATGGTATTCATGATCAGATAGACAATAAATACAGGTGCTGTTCCCAGGCCGATCATAATTGCCCCATAGACACCTCCGGCCAAGAGCGTAGTGTGCAGATGATTTTTAAACCCACCCCAGGAAGCGATCAGGATCCCCCCCAGCACCATGCCAAGGCTGTAAGTCATTTCACTTACAGTGAGCCGCCAGACTTCCGGTCCAAAGGTCCTGCTCACCATAAGGGGCGTCAGAAAGGCGGAGGGGCTTATGAGAAACAGGATGATGATCTGAAACACCAGCAGTTTTCTGATAAAAGCATGGTCTCTGAGATAAGAAATACCACCGGCTATTTTATGCAGACCGGATTCCTTATCTGGGGATGATTTTGTGTAGGGCGGTATTTTAATGGTGGAAGTAAGGCCGATGCCGATAACAGCTGTTATGACATCAATAAAGAGCGCTGCTTCCAAAGGCGCTGCGGAGAGGATAGCACCTCCGGCAGCAGGTGATAAGAACATCATGAAGGAGGATAAGGTACTGTTGAGTCCGTTCATCCTCATGAGATGTTCTTTGGGAACAAGCTGCGGAAAGATAGCGTTCACCGCAGGGGTCTGGATCCCGGTCCCGGCTGATCGGATGATCAGTACAGCAAACAGAAACCAGATGTTTTTATGTCCCGACAGGAAGGCAAGGGCCAGCAAAAGCGTGGAACACGCAATGGCACCATCTGAGAGCATGATCAAGAACTTCCTGTCATAACGGTCAATCCATACCCCGGCGAAAAGTGAAATGATGATCTGGGGAAGGAATCCGCAGAGGGTGGAGATGGTCAGCATCTTTCCTGAAGATGTTGTCAGTGTAATATACCAGACAATGGCGTACTGCACCAGGGAAGAACCGAACAGGGAGATCGTCTGGGCTGTTAAAAAGCGAAAGGTTTTCCCTTTCCATGTATTTAAATCCATAAAATAATACCTCTTTCTAAGAAATAATAAAGTTACTGTACACTCCGTGTCCAGTAACACGCTTCGCGATGCACAGATATGGTGCATTCTGCACCATATTGCGCTGGCTGCCTCGGGATTTTCATGCTTCACACGGTATTGAAATGTCTCTGCCGGGCAGCAAAAAGGCAGAGGACATTATAAGCCTCTGCCAGTCAATATACAGACAAAAGGCTGTGGCGAACACATCGCCGCAGCCAGATACAGAACTGTGGTATCCACGGAAAACAGGTACACAAATAAACGCATCAGAAAATCTGATACGAAGCGCAGCTGTTTCCCGGTGAATGCAGCAGTTCTGCCGCTATCTGAACTCCGTACAATGTCTCACCGGAAACGTTATCTGTACGGAGCTGATTCGTCTTCTCAATTTATCGGTTAAAATGAAATTCATAATAGCCACCTCATTCGGATCATCTTTGTATCTTATCCATTAATATAGCATGTAAAAAAGTTCCTTGTCAATGGAGAGTTTGTATATGTTATAATGGACCAAAATGTATATGGAGTTCTGTTTGACGCGGATATGGGACCTCAGGTGTCATATCATTCAAGAATTCTTTTTTCCAAGGTGCTACAATAGTGAAAATGAAAGGAGGAGGACAAAAGATGCACGCAGAACAAGAACAAAGGCATGTGTATTATGACCATGACCTGGAGATAGAGGCTTATAATTTGAGCGGTATTGTCCAAAAGTTTCCAAACCATTTTCATGATTATTATGTGATCGGGTTTGTGGAGGGAGGTAAAAGGCATCTCTGGTGCAAAGGCAAAGAGTACGATTTGACAGCAGGGGATTTGATCCTGTTTAATCCCAGAGATAACCACTACTGTGCACCCATCAATGGTGAAATATTAGATTACCGTGCTGTGAATATTAATGTGGACGTGATGGAGAGAGCAGTCAAAGAAATTACAGGGAGGGATTTTGTCCTGCATTTTACCAGCAACGTGGTGTATCAAAGTGACATTACACAGTCCATCGGTGATCTGTACGATGCCATCCTTACCCATGCACCTAAACTGAAAAAAGAAGAGGCGTTTTTCTTCCTTCTGGAGCAGATCCTGCAGGAACATGCAGCTCCTTTTGATGAAATTGATATATCAGAGCCAAATCAGCAGATCAAGACACTCTGTCATTATATGGAGAAACATTTTTCCGAGAATATTACGCTGGATGACCTGCTTTCCATGACAAGTTTCGGCAAATCGTATCTGCTGCGTTCTTTTACAAAGCAGGTAGGTGTTTCACCTTACCGATATCTGCAGACCGTGCGCCTGGAAAAAGCAAAAAAGTTCCTGGAACAGGGCGTGGCGCCTATTGATGCGGCAGATATGGCGGGGTTTGCGGACCAGAGCCATTTTACCAACTTTTTCAAAGAATTTATCGGACTGACACCAAAACAGTATCAGAAAATCTTTACGGATAAACCGCTGCCTGTCACTCCGGCAAAGGAGTGGACAAATGAATAAGACAATACATGGGCATATTGCTGCCTTTCTTACCATATTGATCTGGGGCACCACCTTTATTTCCACCAAGGTGCTTCTCAGAAATTTTGAGCCGGTGGAGATTTTATTTATCCGTTTTATGATTGGATACATGGCTCTTTGGTGTGTCTGCCCGCGCAGGCTGAACATCCGTGAGAGGAAACAAGAGTGGTACTTTGCAGCCGCAGGGCTTTGTGGCGTGACCCTGTATTATCTGTTTGAAAATATAGCGCTGACTTATACACTGGCTTCCAATGTGGGCGTTATCATCTCTATCGCGCCATTTTTTACGGTTATATTCTCCTGCTTGTTTCTGCATGACAAACGGCCAAAAACAAGATTCTTTGTGGGCTTTTTAATAGCACTTACAGGTATCTTCCTGATCAGCTTTGGAGGGGATAAGAACCTGCAGTTAAATCCTATGGGGGATTTGCTGGCTGTGATAGCGGCAATGATCTGGGCCGCGTTTTCAACGATCACAAAAAAGATCAGTGGGTTTGGATATAATACCATTCAGACTACAAGGCGGACGTTTTTTTATGGGCTGATCTTTATGGTTCCGGCTTTGTTCCTGATGGATTTCCATATTGAACTTATGCAGTTTGCCAGTCTTAAAAACGTTCTGAATCTTCTGTTTTTGGGATTTGGGGCTTCTGCATTATGCTTTGTGACATGGAACCTTGCCGTGAAGATCCTGGGGTCTGTGAAAACCAGTGTTTATATCTACATGGTCCCTGTCATCACAGCGGTCACATCAGCGCTTATTTTGCACGAAAAATTAACGATGACAATTATTCTGGGTATCGTTCTGACCTTGATCGGCCTCTTTTTATCCGAGGACAGAAAAACAGAGAAACATACAGCAAAAACAAAGGAGTATAAAGTATATGCAGGCACAAAATGATAAATGCGTCATGGTACTGGACCAGGACCTGCCTCTGGGCATTCTGGCAAACACAGCGGGAATCATGGGGATCACCCTGGGCAAACACATCCCTGAGACGGTGGGACCGGATGTCCTGGATAAGAGCGGAAAAGAACACTTGGGAATCATTGAATTGCCGGTTCCTATCCTGAAAGCAGACCGGGAAAAGATCAGGACGATCCGAGAGCAGCTCTACCAGCCGGAATTCGCTGATCTGATCGTGGTTGATTTTTCGGATGTGGCACAGAGCTGTAATGTCTATGAGGAGTATATTAAAAAAGCAGCGGGGGTGGAGGAAAAAGAAATGACTTACTTCGGTATCGGAATCTGCGGAGCCAAAAAGCTGGTCAATAAACTCACAGGCAGTCTGCCGCTGTTGAGATAGGAAGAAAACGGGCGATACCGCTTTTATGCGGAATCGCCCGTTTTTTGTACAGCAGTAGAAGGGGATCACTGTAATGGTAGGAAAGGACATGGATCTTTGGTATACAGAAGGGTAAGCTTGTGCATGGCTCTGGTGCAGGCAATGTAAAGAAGACTTCTGTCATATTCGGAAGCATAAGTTTCGCATCCCGCATGAGGAAGAATAACTTCATCAAATTCCAGTCCCTTTGACATCCGCACAGAGGTAACGGATATGCCGTTGTGAAAGTTTGTACTCTTAGGGGAAATAAGCGCTGTTTTATATTGGGAGCACAGGAGTTGATTAAGCGTTTCTGCCGCCCGGTCTGTTTTCAGGATTATGCCCAAAGAAGCAAAGCCGCTTTTCTGAAAACAGTGGATCGCTGCCCGTATGTGCTGCAGTTCCTCCTCATCGGTTTTACAGGAGATCACAGCGGGAGCTTCTCCGTGGCGTTCCACAGGCTGAATCTTTGTGTGATGCAGAATAGATTTGGCAAAATGCATGATTTCCCAGGTAGAACGGTAGCTGGTATTCAGCTCCGCAAACTCCGCATTCTTATATATTGTCCGCAGATCAGCCAGGGTATGGGTATGATCAGGATTTAGGATCTGCCCAAAATCACCCAAGATAGTCTTTGGACATGGAAAGAGCAGATTGATCACAGCGTACTGGATTGGCGTGTAGTCCTGCATTTCGTCTATAACCAGATGCTTGGTGAGTCTGCTTACCTTCAGACCTTCAAAGGAAGCGTGAAGGTAAAGAAACGGATATACATCGGACCATTCCAAAGTCTTTTTGGACGGCAGGACAAACACTTATCTGATATAATAAAAGATATAGAACACGGATGTTTTACGGCTCTTATAGGTGACAGGACAGAGAAAAAACGGAGGTGCCGGGATGATTGGAATTGTTATTATTGGTGTTATGATTGCAGTCTGGGGGATAGCTGCTGTTATAAGCGGGAAACTGCCGTTTATCAGCCGGTATCATGGAGTCGAAAAGATACCCCTTCATTCCCGCATAGAAGGCGGAGCTGCCTTGTTTGTAGGAATTGTTATGACGGCTCAATATTTTATGCTGCTGCAGCCAGTTACGATCATGGTTATTATCTTAATGATCTGTATCACTGCGTTTGTTCTTGAAATAGCTTTAAAGGTATTGTAACATACCGGTCTTAATAACGGACTGCACCGCGTGCGGCAGCCGTGTCACAGGTTCCATTTCTTAAAATCTATAAGCGCTGACTGATATTGTCGGCGCTGCAGGTTTCTGCATTGATTTCCATGATAACATTATCTATATAGATTGTGAAGGCAATTATTTCAAGTATTTCTTGACAGCAGCAGTCGTTGATGATAGTATGAGAACAAATAGACAGACAGTCGGTCTGTGGAGGGGGGGAGAGTATTATGCGTGTAGTCAAAGAAGCCGGAGAAAGAAAAAATGAGATATTAGATGCAGCAGCAGCGCTGTTCGCTCTGAAAGGGTTTGACAATACCAGTACGAACGAGATTCTGGAGGCAGTAGGGATTGCCAGGGGGACACTTTACCATCATTTTAAGTCAAAAGAAGATATTATGGATGCTATTATAGAAAGACAAAGTGAAAGGATGCTGTCACAGGCCCGCAGGATCGCAGAAGACAAGGGGATTCCTGTTGAGGAGCGCATGCTGCGGGTTGTCATGGCTCTGCGTCTGGAAGAGACGGAAGGGGCGGGAGGAAAAGGCATGATCGAACATCTGCACCGGCCTCAGAATGCACTGATGCATCAGAAGTCAAAAAAGGTCATCATGGGTCAGGTTCCCCCTATCCTGGCCATCGTTCTGACAGACGGAATCGAACAGGGGCTATTTGATACCCCTTATCCATTGGAATGTATGGAAATGGTGGTCGCATATCTGAATACTATGCTGGATGACGGCGTGGTAGAACTGACTGAGGAACAGCGCATGGACCGCATAACAGCGTTTGTTTTCCATTTGGAGCGGCTTCTCGGTACAGAGAAAGGACGGCTTGCTTACATTATGAAAATGTTTGCAGACGGGGAATAAGAGTAAGCGGATGAAGTCCGATCATTTGCTGGAAAACAGAGGTGTATATGAATCATAAAATTATCCGGAGAGATATTACAGGAAATAAAATAATATCCTTCATCACAGTGTTATTTATTGCCGCTGCGGCTATGCTTTTGTCACTGGCAGGGATTCTTGTCATTCATCTTTTCGGGTCTATTGATTCGCTTATGAAAGATGCGAAAACCCCGCATTTTATGCAGATGCATGCAGGGGATATTGCTTTTGAGGAGTTAGAGAGATTTGCACAGGCCAATGGGGATGTAGAGGATTTTCAAGTCCTGGAATTTCTAAATGTGAACAACGAAAAAATCAAGCTGGGAGAGAATTCCCTGACAGCCAGTGTGCAGGATAACGGTTTCAGTGTACAGAGCAGCCGGTTTGATTTTCTGCTGGATGAAACAAACAAGCCGGTGCAGCCAAAAGACGGAGAACTGTTTGTTCCGGTCAGTTATAACAGAGATGGAACTGCAAAAGTAGGTGACAAGGCGGTAGTGGACGGAAAGACCTTTGTGGTAGCCGGTTTTGTCCGGGACTCCCAGATGAATTCCACACTGGCCTCCTCTAAAAGGTTTCTTGTGAGCGCAGGAGATTATAGACAGATGAGGGAGTCCGGCAGCGTGGAATATCTGATTGAATTCCGTCTGAAGGATTTGTCTGATCTGAGCGGTTTTGAGGCTGCCTACAGTGCTTCGGAACTGCCGGCTAACGGGCCGACTCTCACCTGGCCGCTTTTTCGGATGATCAGCGCAGTTTCCGACGGAATCATGATCGCGGTCATTCTGCTGGTCAGTGTGCTTGTCATTTTCATTTCTCTGCTCTGTATACGTTTTACACTGCTGGCAAAAATTGAGGATGATTATCGGGAAATCGGAGTAATGAAAGCGATCGGTATCCGTGTGTCGGATATCCGCAGTATTTATCTGTCTGTCTATGCTGTTCTTGCTGCAGTGGGATGCGGGGCAGGGTTCCTTTTGTCTCTGGTATTTAGTGGGCCATTGCAGGAGAGTATCCGCGTAAATCTGGGAGAGAGCGGAAAAGACACATTTTCCTTGTTGGCGGGAATAGTTGGAATTTTGCTCCTATTCTTTTTCATCCTTTTCTGCATTAACAGAATACTGAAAAAATTCCACAGAATATCAGCAGTCCAGGCGATCCGCCAGGGTGCGGAACAGGAAAAGGTGTATGGCACAAAGAAATGCAAACTGTCCAAAAACAGATGGCTCAGCACCAACCTGTTTTTGGGAGTAAAAGATATATTAGCCAGAAAGCGGCTGTATATCACGATACTGCTTGTGATCATACTGTCATGTTTTATTATGGTGGTACCGCAGAATCTGTATCATACCATTTCAGACAGCAGTTTCATTACTTATCTTGGGGTGGGGCGCTGCAATCTTCGTATGGATATACAGCAGACGGATAAGATAGAAGAAAAGGCCGTGAATGTAGGAGAGTATCTGGAACAGGACACGGCAGTTGAGACCTATGCGGTCTTTGTGACCGAGATCTTCAGTTTAGAACAGAAAGACGGAACAACAGAACATATAAAGGTAGAACTTGGAAACCATGGAGTGTTTCCTCTGCAGTACGCCCAGGGTAAGATGCCTTCCACTGCTGATGAGCTTGCCTTATCCGTGCTCTATGCAAAGGAGCTGGGAAAAGAAGTTGGTGATGAGATAACGCTTCTCACAGACGAAGGGGAAAAACATCTGACTGTCTGTGGCATTTATTCAGACATTACCAATGGAGGGAAAACAGCAAAGGCGGCTTTTACACCGGGGACCCAGGAAACTGCCCGGAGTACCGTCTGTGTGAATTTAAGAGAGCCGGATCTGCTTTCGGAAAAGATTTCGGAATATGGGGATACGTTCCCATATGCAAAAGTTTCCGGTATTGAAACATATGTATCACAGACCTTTGGGCAGACGCTTCGTTCGGTAAAAACAGCATCTGTGGGAGCTGCTTTTGTGGCTGTGGCTGTTACCCTTTTGGTTATCCTGTTGTTTATAAAGCTTTTGATATCCAAAGACAGATATTCCATAGCAGTATTAAAATCAATGGGATATACGGACTCGGATATCTCCATGCAATATGTCTGGAGGTCAGCGGCAGTGATGCTTTTGGGGATCCTGCTGGGAACCATACTTGCCGGGACACTGGGGGAAAGAATGGCAGGTGCCGCAATTTCCTCCCTGGGAGCAGCAGCCTTTCAATTTACAGTCAATCCTCTGTCTGCATTTGTATTATCACCGGCAATTTTGATCTTTGCAGCGTTAACAGCAACCATAGCTTCGGGCAGTCTGTAAAGGCTGCCTGGAAAAGAAAATGAGCGTTCCACAACTATTCGCGAAATGTCCATTTTACGAATAGTTATGGACTTTTTTGTCCGGATGGGCTATAATTAGGTAAATTCGCTGCTAAGATCTTAATCATAATGAGGTGTAAATTCATGGAGAAAAAAAACATCAGCTATCACGAGAAAAAATATATTGATAACAATATCCGTCTCAGAAATATTCTGGCGGAGCTTCCTCCGTATGTACAGGATTTCTGCAGAGGCCGCCAGACAACGCTTAGTATGCAGACCCAGATTGCATACTGTTATGATCTAAAGATATTTTTTCAATTCCTTACAACTGCAAATCCTGTTTTGAAAAATTCGGATCTTCGCAGTATATCCCTTGCTGTACTGGAAAATCTTCGTCCCACCGACATTGAAGAATTTCAGAATTATCTGAAAGTTTACGAAAGCCAAAATACAGGCGAGGCAATGACAAACGGTGAAATTGGTATATCAAGAAAGATTTCTGCGTTAAGGAGCTTGTTTGACTATCTCTATAAACATGAAATGGTTAAAAATAATCCAACCCGCATTGTGGACGTCCCAAAAGTTCACGAAAAAGCTATAATCCAACTGGATCCTGACGAAATTGCTATGATCTTAGATTCTATGGAGGAATTCAGTGACAATTTGACGCCTCACCAAAAGGGCTATTATTTAAAGACAAAAACGCGTGATATTGCGATCATTACCCTCTTTCTCGGTACCGGCCTGCGCGTGTCTGAGTGTGTAGGGCTGGATATTTCGGATGTCAATTTTAAAAACAGCGGTCTCCGTGTCATACGAAAAGGCGGAAATGAGAAAATTGTTTATTTTGGTGAGGAAGTAGAAATCGCCCTTCTGAATTATCTGGAGGAAAGAGAAAATCTGGAGACAAAGCCGGGCCATGAAAATGCACTCTTCCTCTCCCTCCAGGGAACCCGTCTCAGTGTCAGGGCTACGGAGAAGATGGTAAAAAAATACACGCAGCCTATTATCACAAATAAAAAAATCACACCTCATAAGCTGCGCTCTACTTACGGAACGGCCCTTTACGAAGAGACGGGGGATATCTACCTTGTGGCGGACGTTCTGGGACATAAAAGTGTGTCCACAACACAGAAACATTACGCTAAACTGAAAGACTCCAGAAGGCGGGCTGCGGCAAGTGCGGTAAGGTTAAGGGAAAAAGAACAATGAGTGTCAGAGTAATGATAAATAAAGGCAGTTTGCTGCATATATCCAAAGACAGGGAAATACTGATCCGGGAAGAGAATTTTGCATACCTGCTTCCCTGTGATAAATTAAAAAATATCATATCGAATTTTACAATTACTTTTCCCAATAGAACGGTCATTTCAGATGATTATACGATTATGCCTCATGGCAGCGTTACACTTGTACTCTTCTATTATCAGACTGAACTTTACAGCCTTTTGTTTGGGCCGGCTACAAAGTCAGTCAAGGTAGGTAATATTGCCAATAAATGTGACAGTATCTTCATTGTTGAATTTCAGCCGGCAGGATTTTACCCTTTAAAAAAGATAAATCAAAATGAACTGACCGATAAGATCATACCCTTTTCCATGATGGATACTTCTCTGGATACGGCAATGAAAAAGATTTTTAGAACTTCTTTATCTGTAGATGAGTTGCTTTATAAATTTGAAAAAATAATTCTGCAAAGTATTCTTTTTCAATACCCGAAAGAGCTTGCGCATGCCATCAAAGTCATCATCCAAACGGAAGGGACAATGGCTTCTGCTGACATTTCAGAAAAGATTTTTTACTGCCCAAGACATTTAAACCGATTATTCAATGTACATCTCGGTATCAGTATGAAATCTTTTTCCCGATTGGTGAGGATAAATAAATCTTTTCAGCTTCTGAATGAAAAGTCAAATTCATTGGCTTCTATATGTGAGAAACTGGGATATTATGATGTCTCCCACTTTGTTAAAGATTTTAAGTTGGTATGTAATATTACACCTCAGCAATACAGAACCAATATGTCCGATTTTTACAATGAAATAGCAAAATTCTAAGTCTATAATATTTCTGTAATGATAAAACAGAAAGAGAGGATTTTGAAATGAAATTTAATGAAACAACAATCCGTGTTCTGGTACGAAAAGATTATGGAGCGTGCTATGACTTTTACACAGAGAAGATCGGCTTGACTGCAGTTTGGGGTGACAGAAACGGACCTTACACTTCTTTTGCCACAAGTATCCAGGAAAAACCTTGCTTTGCTATCTTTTCGGGAGATGCTATGCCTATGTTCCAAGGGTATGAACAGCCAAATGGCAGCACACAGCCGGATACGGTCGTGGCGGTCATTCCCACGCTTGATCTAGACGCGGACTATTTACGTCTTAAAGAGGCGGGTGTTATGTTTCTGGGCGAACCTCAATACATTGAAGCGTGGGGGATGCGCTGTACCTATTTTAGAGACCCTGAGGGAAATTTGTTTGAATTGAATGATGCCAACAACGTATAACAGCGGGAACAGATAAAAGAATCAGAATGGGGGTTGTCGGGAAATGAAATTCACATACTATATATTGCGTCAGGCTATGAAGTCGGTTGGGGATATATAATATGGATGATTCATTTTCCGACAGCCCCGGTTATTTTTCATTACATTGGCTTTAGGTTTTTTTCTAATCGGGCAGTCATCCATGTCAATCGTTTAAGTTTACCATCTTCTGTCTTAGCATCTAAATATGCCCTTGTATAAGTCTTTTTTACAGAAGGGGACATTGCTTGAAAATTGGCATAAGCTGCTTCATTTTGTTTTAATAACTCTCCCACCATTTCTATCTGTTCCTCTGTTATTGCGGAAGGTTTTCCGGCATTGTCCCACTGGCCGTTTTTCATGGCCTCCTCTATTTTTTCTCTTCCGAATTCGGTCATCAGGCCGCGTTCCTCTAAACTATTGACCAGTGCCTTATTTTTTTCGGACCATTTGCTGTTTTTACGGCGCAAAGAAAAATATTTCACATATGATTTATCATCAACACGTTTCATAACTCCGTCAATCCAGCCATAACATAAAGCCTCTTCAAGGGCTTCTTGCGCTTTTAAGGTTTTAATCTCCTTGGTTTTTCCGAAAAGCAGCCAGACACCTTCACTGGACCGGCTGTTTTGGGACAGCCATATTCTGAATTCATCACGTGTTTTAAAGTAAAGTGGATTATCCATACTCAATACCTCCTTGATCTTGTACCGGCACTCGCTGCACTCCGCGTCATGGAAAGAAATGATACCTCCGCACTTGGGACAGGTGTATGCCGCTTTTTGCTGCTCCAGAAATACGTTAAGGCCCAGTCCTTGTACTGCCCTGCTGTTTGCCATAAGACTGCTGTGATAACGGGTATTGTAGCTTTTTTCCAGCGCTTTTACCTGCTTACATGGATACAAGGCACATTCAAAGCAATAAGACAGACCTTTTTCTTTGATACAATCTTTGATCCTGCATTTTCTGCAATGCTCGGGTTTTCCCCGGTCACCTTTTATACATCCTTCACAGGGTTTTTTGTGATAACAGTGTTTATAGCAAACCATGCAATTCATTCCGCAGGGCGCAAACATGGCAGGCTCTATTTTTTCCGGCATCTTCATTTTTATTCGCTCCTTATTTAAAAAGACATGAACATATATTTCTGATATTTGTCCATGCCTTCTTTTCTTTGCAGCTTACTGCAATACTATTTTACCAAAATAAATACGCCAACTGTATGTCATGTTTGTTTTTACTTATCCCAGAAACCTGCGGATGGTTATGGCTGCCTGTTCCGCATTGGAATGAATGGCCGGATGGCCGCCCTCTGGGAAAACACAGATCTCTGCTCCTGTTTCACTGGCTATTGTACGGTATTCCGCCTGTAAGTCCTCTCTGGCCATTTCATCCCCTTCACTGCCCATAAGCAGAAGCGGAACCTGCAGGCTGGTCAGGGATTTGGAGAATAATGGAAGTTTCTTTTCGGCACACTGCGTCAATGCCCTGGTATCCATATCCACGATACGCTCCCAGTCTTCGCCCTGACACCATCGGTAAAATTCTACTGCCATGGCATCCTTCTTAGCGTTTGTCCGCTCTTTTATCAGGTTTGCAGAAAAATCGTCTGCTAATGTCCGGCCATCAAAACTGTCGGCTACTACCCTGCCGATCAGGTCCGGGCGTTTTAATGCAGCATTGATAGCGACCCACGCACCACCGCTGGTTCCCACAAGATTTACCCGGCCAAGCTTTAGATGTTCCAGTAATGCAATGGTCTGTTCGGCTTCCTCCATCCAGAGTTCCGGGGGGAATTCCTCCAGGCGGTCTGAATTTCCGTGGCCCAGAAAGTCTATGAGAATGATATGGTATGTATCCTCATATAGAGGGAGCAAAGGCTCGAACATTCTGGAAGATGCTGTATTGCCGTGCAGGAATAACACGGGTTTTCCTTTTCCCGTTTCTGTGTAATAAATTTTTTTTGACTGATAATAGAAATATGACATAGTCTGCCTCCTAATCGTTTCTCTGTTTTTGGTTTTCTGATCTGATTAGCAAGGCTTGTAAACACCAACACCTTGCTGTTAGTGTTTTGTGATCCAAATTCCCATAGTTTGCAACCTCCGTTCTTTATATGTTCTCAGTATACCATAGAATCATGGGAATTCCACTTAAACTTACTTATTATGTCTGCACGGGAAACGTGTCTATATAAATTTACCGTATGCGTTATGTTCTGTAAAGCGATTCATTTAAAGGTATCACTAAAACATTTCAGTTCGCACTTAACTTTATCAGACAACTGATTGTATTCAATATCATCAATTGCACCTTGAAGCGTGTATAAATGAACTAAGCAGACATTGGGAAAGTGCATTTTTAAGCGAATGAATGCTTCTTTACTGCCAATCTGTATCAATTCTTCTGCGGAACAAATACCAACTGATTTTAGTTTCTTTTCAATTTCATTTCCAATATTACGCATAGAAGTTAGTGTTGCCACTATATCACATCCTTTCGCTCTTTTGCCAAATGCAAAAAGCTATTTTTTTCTAAAAGTGATCTTCTCCGTTATTGTAGCAACTGCCGTTACAAAATGCAATAACTTATTATTTCGAGGTAGAAAATCCATTTTCTTCCATCCGTCCAGTATGAGTGCCCTGTTCCACGATCATTTCATTGCAGCCTTCTCCTCTTTTGGCCGGAAAACATGGCGCTCGGCTTTCAAAATTGACAGAATATTTGAACATTGCTATAATCAGTGTAAACTACCCTATAACAGGAAGGCCTAAGTTTAGTACATATACCCATTTAGGAGGTCATCAGATGGAATTACGGGTTCTTCAGTATTTTCTTGCCATTGCCAGGGAACAGAGCATTATCCGCGCTGCGGAATCCCTGCATCTTTCTCAACCGACACTATCCACCCAGATAAAAAACCTGGAGGAAGAACTGGGAAAGCAGCTCTTGATTCGCGGTACAAAAGGTTCACGAAAAGTGACTCTCACCGATGAAGGAATGATTTTGCGAAAGCGGGCAGAAGAAATCCTTGAATTGGTCAAAAAAACAGAAAAGGAAGTTACGCTCACCAATGACATTGTTATGGGGGATATTTATATCGGGACCGGGGAGACAGATGCGGTCCGTATTTTAGCGCAGGCCGCAAAAAGCCTGCAGAACACAGCCCCCGGCATTCATTACCATATTTGCAGCGGGAATTCCACTTTTGTTATGGAACGGCTGGATAAAGGCCTGCTGGATTTTGGCATTGTATTTGGTCCAGTGGACTTGACGAAATACAATGCGCTCAAAATACCTGCCAGAGATGTCTGGGGTGTTTTGATGAGAAAGGATTCACCCCTTGCATTAAAAGAAACAATATCACCGGATGATTTATGGGACCGGCCTTTGATCATATCCCAGCAGGAAGAGAAAGGCGGTGCCTTAGCACAATGGCTGAAATGTCAAATATCGGATCTGAATATAGCGGCCACGTACAATTTGATCTTTAATGCTTCTTTGATGGTAGATGAAGGCCTGGGTTATGCCGTTTGTTTGGACAAGATCATAAATACAACAGGAAACAGCAGTCTTTGCTTCAGACCGCTGGATCCGGGGCTTGAGGCGGAAATGAGTATTATATGGAAAAAATATCAGATATTCTCCAAACCTGCAGAAAAATATATTGCAGTTTTAAAGGAACATCTGAATGCTGACCACACGTAGTTAAAGGATAATAGGATACCGGTTAAGGATGGTGATAACAAGTGAAAAAAATATTTCTGGTTGAAGATGATAAGGAAATTGCCAAGAATCTTACGCTTCTGCTTCGTTCGGAGGGTTTTCAGGTTACCCATGCGCCCACCCAGCAAGAGGCGGTTTCCATGCTGGCGGAAAATAAATTCGACCTGGCGTTGGTGGACATATCCCTGCCGGACGGCAACGGCTTTACAGTCTGCACGGAAATCAAACAGACACAGAAGATACCCGTTATCTTCCTTACAGCATCCGGTGATGAAGCCAGTGTTGTAACCGGTCTGAATATGGGGGCAGATGACTATATCACAAAACCTTTCCGCCCGCGCGAATTGATTGCCCGGATCGGTACTGCCCTGCGGAAATTCGGGTGTTCGCCGTCTGCCTTTGAAATGTGCGGTCTTTATGTGGATACCTCCAGCAGCGTGGTGAAGAAGGACGGCAAAGAGGTTTTTCTCTCCGCTTTAGAGTACCGCCTGTTGCTGGTGTTTATCAACAATCCCAAGATCATCCTGACAAGGGACAGACTGCTGGATGAATTGTGGGACGCGGCAGGTGAGTTTGTCAATAACAATACCCTGACCGTCTACATCAAACGGCTTCGTGAGAAGATCGAGAATGATCCTGCAAACCCGCAGATAATCCTTACTGTCCGCGGAACGGGATATCGGCTGGGAGGCAGTTATGTTTCGGAATAGAGAGATCCGGCAGTTTTTGGTCTTATTTGTTATCCTGGCATTCGCTGCAGCTGCAGCCGGATTTGTCATCCATCCCGCAGCAGGGATCCTGTCCCTGGTTACTGCTGCTGCTTTTGGCACTGCTTTTTTTGTATTTACGAAAGCCCGCTATAAGAACTTGTCACAGATTTCCGAACAGATTGACCTTGTCCTTCATAATGCGGATCATTTGTTTATCAGTGAATCTGAGGAGGGCGAACTTTCTATCCTGCAAAGCGAGATCACTAAAATGACACTGCGTATTCGGGAGCAAAACGAAGCCTTAAAAAAGGAGAAGCAGCATCTTGCCGATTCTCTCGCTGACATTGCCCATCAGCTCCGCACTCCTCTCACCTCTGCCAACCTGATATTGTCTTTGCTGGAGAATGCTTCAGATGTTAAGGAACGAAAGACTCTGCTGCGGGAAACAGAGGAATTATTTGTACAGATGGACTGGCTGGTTACTTCCCTGTTGAAATTATCCCGGCTGGACGCAGGTATCGTGGTTTTTCAGGCGGGGAATATAGAAGTAAAAAGTGTGATAAACGCTGCACTGCGCCCATTTCTGATCCCAATGGAACTGCACAACATCGTTCTGCATATAGACATCGCAGAAGGAGCCAGGATCCGGGGGGACGCAGGCTGGCTTTCGGAGGCAGTCCAGAATGTGATTAAAAATTGTATCGAAAGTGCCGGTGATAACGGAAAGATTGAAATTGTCTGTGAAGATACCCCGCTGTATGTTGAGATCACCCTTCATGACAGCGGGGCAGGTTTCAAAAAAGAAGATCTGCCCCGCCTGTTTGACAGATTCTACCGTGGAAAAAATACAGACACGGCAGGTTACGGAATCGGCCTGGCACTCTGCAAGACGATCATTACCCGGCAGGGCGGAACGGTCACTGCAAAAAATCATCCCAAGGGCGGTGCTGTATTTTCCATCCGTTTTCCAAAATGATGCATCTACTCCTTGGTGATGACAAAATACGGATTGTCCCATATGGCATCAATGCCGGTCCACAGTTTTTTAAATTTGGGAATGCTTGTTTCCTGACAATTTGCCAGCCAGTCAAGGCTCTCCGCAAAATAAAGATACTCCGCATCATGAAACTGCGCTTCCTCCCGGACATCCCCGGGACTTGTGTCAGTCCTCTTCTCTTCTGCGCACCCGCAAAGGCATAATGCCGCAAGGATCTTAAACCGAAACATCCCTTCTGGTAAATCAGCGTCGAAGATGATAGAATAATAAAATACCTGTAACTGTTCAGTATCCTCACAGTTACAGGCAAAAATCCATGTAGAATCGCCTTTGGTGATGGGATTTTTGCTTGGCTGCGGATTGCTTTCTTACGGTCAGCGCAGTGAATGTGCAGACCTACTGAATAGTTACAAATACATCAT
>ENA-UAPG01000001-UAPG01000001.1-human-gut-metagenome-genome-assembly--contig:-NODE-1-length-62390-cov-10.620390_pt1 | contig 62390 bp, 54 predicted proteins | sample MGYA00243478_ERZ654573 | MGnify/ENA primary metagenome ERZ654573 (study PRJEB26926, sample SAMN06164711) | human gut metagenome | biome: ENVO:00009003; feature: ENVO:2100002; material: ENVO:00002003... | reverse complement strand
CTATGATCTCCTCTGTAAAAACATTGACAATCTTCGCATCCTTCAAAACAAAATCTGCTTTTTCCAAACCTCGGGCAATATCTGAACATTTTTTAAATCTCTCTAACTTCACTCTATCATCTCCCATAATCCACGAACCAGATCATTTCACTTATCACTGAAATCCTGTCCTGCCAACAGTCCCATCAGGGTATCCCGCAGTATATTCACGTCTATCGGTTTTGCCACATGGGCATTCATCCCCGCATCCATGGCTTCCTGCACATCCTCCGCAAAAGCGTTTGCCGTCATTGCTATGATGGGAATGGTCAGCGCGTCCTCCCGCTCCATTTTTCTGATGGCACGGGCCGCCTCATATCCATTCATACGCGGCATACGGATATCCATCAGCACCGCGTCATAAGTTCCGGGCTGCGCCCTTGAAAATTCTTCGACGGTCTGTATGCCATCTGTCTTTACCACGGTTACTGCCCCCTGCATTTTAAGCAGTTCACACAGGATCTCCGAGTTGATGGCATTGTCCTCCGCAACCAGGAAGCAGCGCCCTGTCAGTGTTTTGGCGGCATTCTCTTCCCCGGTCACGGCATCCAATCCCCGGTCTGCATCTTCTTTCTCCGGTACTGCCTCACATCTAAGCTCAACACAGAATGTACTGCCCTCGTGCACTTTACTCTTAACCCATATCCTGCCTCCCATAAGGTCCACAAGACCCTTGGTAATACTCAGTCCCAGCCCGGTGCCCTCCACCGATGTGATGTTGCTGTTCCGCGCAAACGCCTCAAAGATATGCTCCACAAAATCTTCCGTCATGCCAATGCCTGTATCGCGGACAGTAAACCGATAGCACACCCGGCCGTCCTCACAGTCAAGGTCTGTCTCTTCCGCCAGAAAATCCACACTGCCGCCTTCCGGTGTAAATTTAATGGCATTACTCAGAATATTTATCAAGATCTGATTGATACGAAGCTTATCCCCATAAAAGATCCCGTGTCTGATCCCTTTAGACTCCATATGAAATTTAAGGGCGTTTGCCTCCACCTGTGGCTCCATCATAACAGACAGCTCCTCCAGCAGCTCAGGCATAGATATCCGCATGTGGTTCAGTATGATCTTGGAACGCTCGATTTTGCTCATATCCAGAATATCGTTAATAAGGCTCAGGAGATATTTGGATGAAGAAGATATCTTTTTCAGACAGTCCTCCACCCTCCCTCTGTCGTCCAGATTGGCGGCAGCCAGGGATGTCATGCCTATTACAGCATTCATGGGTGTCCGGATATCATGGCTCATGGAGGAAAGGAATTCGCTCTTTGCCCGGTTCGCCTCCTCCGCCAGAGCCAGCGCATCCTGCAGGGCATCCTTTGCCTTTCTCTCTGCTGCCAGCATGTCCGTCACATCCGCCCGGACCATACAGACCCTTCTGCGGCTTCTGTCTCCCCAGAGCACATTGATCTGCTTATACCGCATTCCCTCCCTGGACTTGTACGGAAGTACAAAATCATAGCCTGACGGCTTTTCTTCCAGGTGCCTCAGCATATTATCCAGGTCAAAATACGCCTCCTCCTCTCTCTCCAGTTGACTGGTGATATAAAAATCCGTAATACTTTTTACCAGATCCCTGTAATTATCTAAAATATAAGGGGACAGGTTCTCCAGCACCGTCTGACGGGTATACATAGTCACATGTCCGCCGCTCACATCCACAAAGGCCATGAGTTCAAACGTATAGGCCACTACATTCAGCATACTCTGCTGTTCCCGCACCGAGTCTGTGATATCCGTTCTGGACAGACATACACGCCCAAGCCTCAGATCAATGGCTGAAACTGTCATATTCTTTGTCAGGACTTCCCCCTTTTCATCCATGATGGAGAAATGGAACGAATAACTGTCTTCCCTTTTCAGGCGTTTTGTCATGTATTCCCTGGTAAGCATCTTTATGACATTTTCTTTATCCCTGGGCACTACCCTGGAATGATACATCTCTGTGACCTTCCGGGAATAACAGCCCCGGGAGTTAGGATAATCGCCGGCAGAGCCGTCACTGGTAAGGACTGTGTAGCTGTCGTTCAGAAGATCTACATCAAGCACCAGATCATAGCTGGTCACTGAAAGCTGCCGCAGTATCCGTTCCGATATGGTCTGCTCAGTGATGTCCGTCACTGTGAGGATTCCGGTGACACCGCCCGTATCCGGTGTTTCCACCAGATTTACTTTGAACTGCACATAACGGCCGTGCTGCTCCTTCGGCAGCTTCACATAGCACTCCAGTATCTGCTCTGTATCCCCCTTCTTAAACGCCTCATAGGCCGGCGCATTCAAATAGGTATCCAGAAAAGCCTGCCGCATATCCGGCTCTTCCACCAGCCCGGCAATGCCCGTAAAAAACGTTTCCCTTACATCCCCAAAGGTTTTCAAAAGATCAGAGTCCGTATAATCAATGATCTCCAGGATCTTATTCTGGGTTATGCTGCAATGTCCCACGATCAACGCATTGGGTCCGGGGGTGCGGTAATGCTGCAGGATCAAGTCATTATACTGCTTTCGTATCTGTGCTTTTTCCTCCCGTTCCCTGGTCATATCATGGTATCCGGCATACACGCGCTGTTCCCCATTGACACTTTTGATCAATGACAAGGTGTTTTTCACCCACACATAACCACCGTCACCTGCCTGCAGCCGGTATACCATTTCGCAATGGCCTTTCCCCACAGCAAGGTACGCTTCCATCTGTTCATCCACAAACGCTCTGTCCTCCGGGTGTACGCCAGCCATGGCATCCTTTCGGTAAATTTCCCATGCCTGTTCCCGGGTCATCTTCGTCATTTCCGCAAAACCCTCGGACAAAAATTCCGGTATCATTGTGCCGTCCTGCTCATATCTCATGACAGCCACACCTCCGGGCAGGTACTTCAGCACGGTTTGGAAATACTGCTCCAGCCTTTCTTTTTCGTCCTGTGTCTTGACCTCCTCTGTGATGTCTCTCACGTATTTGATATAGGCCGGAATGCCGTTCCAGTCCGTCTCACGGAAGCGGACATTATAGCAGCGGTTATTTTCCCTGTCCACCATGCGGTGGGCTTCCCCATCCGGCTGATGCTCCTGCTGGGTACAGAATTCACAGGGCGTGTCTTTTCCGTGGAGGGCTGTGTAGCATTTCTGCCCCAGACGTTTATTCCCTCCTTCAAACAGCATCTTTGACTCATTGGCATAGAGAAGGTCGTAATTCTCTTTTGCAATGACATAGATCCCGTCCGCCGTATCGTTTGCAATGCTCTGAAACAGCCTGGCTTCTGCCGACATCCCGGTAAAGACCGCATAGAATCCCATTACTTCCCCATAGGTATCCATTCTCCGGCCCCTCAGATGGATCCAGATCAGACTTCCGTCTTTATGCCGCATCCGATAAGACACATCCAGGACCTTGCCGTTTTCAAGGGCCGCCCGCATGGCTGACAGCACCCGTTCTCTGTCCTGTTCGTAAATCATGCGGAATGCGTCATACTGCTGCAGTTCCTCTCTGGTGTGTCCGGAAAGTGCCATAACACCGTCTGATATGAAGATGGGCGTGATCTTATCTCCCTCTATCCGATAGCTGGCAATCCCTCCCGGTATGGAGTTTACCAGATGATCCATCTCAAGCTGAGTCTCTTTCAGATCCGAGATATTATGGAAAACGCAGTGGAGGAGCGGACAGCCGTGGTCCTCCCCGATCCATTTCACATGGGCACGGACCCAGACAATATGTCCGTCCCGATGCAGTTTGCGGAATTCAAACTTTAAAACTTTATGGGTCTGTATGACCTCCATGGCCTTCAAAACCACCATCTCCGTGTCTTCCCGGTAGGTCATCTCCGCTGCATCCCGTTTTATCATCTCCTGATATTCCTCGACCGTATATCCTGTCAGTTCCGGTACGCCGTCAGAAAAATAGATGGTTTCAAAAATGTCGGATACTCTGTAAATAGCAACCCCACCGGGAATGGCATTGACAATATCCTGCATCTTGTCCTTTGCAGCCATAAGCTCTTGTTCCATCTGTATCTTTTCGCTTACGTCCTTGTAAACTCCATAGAGCAGCTTCGTCTTATCCGGCTGTGTTTTTACAGAGGCCTCAAGCTGGATCCAGTGGTACGCCTCTTCCCTGTCATTCCAGACACGATATGTATGCTCCATGGTCTGTCCGCTGTGTATTGCTTTCTGAATCTTATCCTGAAGCAGACCGCAGTCATCCGGATGAACCCCCATATAACTGGTTTTTTTCTCAATGATGCGGATATGTTCCTTGGAATACCCCATAATTTCATAAAAGGCAGGGTTGTGAAACACTGGTAAGATCTTTTCTCCGTCATAGCGATAAACGCAGAGTCCGCAGGGAATGCTGCAGAAAGTAGTCTGAAGTTCCTTTTTCAGTACAACGGACTGCTCCTCATCCCGTTTTCTGTCCGTAATGTCCTGTATATACTCAATATGCGCAGCTTCTCCATTCCATTCGATCATTTTGCCACTGAGCTGATAGATCCTGCCATTGACCGGATGATAATACTCCCGGGTCAGCAGTACCTCTCTGCTCATTTTGTCTTCCCGGCAAAACCGGCACGGCTCATCAAAGCCTGCCACCTGGTAACAGCACCTTTGTTCCGCCCCTTCCTGCGGCATAAATATATCCCGTGCCAGCCGGTTGGCGTACAGTATTTTATATGTATCCGCTGAACTGACACAGACAGCCATGGGTGCATGATCCATCAGTGCCTTTACCTGGTCTGCGGAAAGAGAAACTTCCCGTATCATGACGCTACCTCCCTTACCTTTTTTGCATACTTCATAACAATATTTTAAATTGGTCTGAAAATTCCATTTTTCTTTACATATTTCCTTTAATTTTATCATAGCAAGCATAAATCTGCAATCTTTTTGAAAAGAACATCACCAAAATACGCACAAAAACCAGGTTTGAACATGACCGCTGCCAGCCTCCATTTGTCCAACCCCCATAAAATGCGGGATAAGCCAGAGACTTTTCATTGCGTATACTGTGAAACAACAGTATAATATGTTTATTGGTAACTGTTCAGTACCCTCTCAGTTACAGGCAAAAATCCATGCAGAATCGCCTTTGGCGATGGGATTTTTGCTTGGCCGTGGTACACTTTCTTACGGTCAGCGTAGTGAATGCGCAGACCTACTGAATAGTTACGTTTATTGATCAAAAAGGGGGAGCGGACTAATGAAACGATATGACTCTGTAAACAACGGTGTAAGGAAAACAGATTTGTTTTTCCGGAAAGACGAGTAAGATATGGGCATTTTTTATGATATTTGCATGGGTTTGACTTCGGGTGTTATGATCGGTTTTTTGCTTGCCGGAATAAAGCAGCTTTTGAAAAAAGAATATACGGAAAAAGAAAGGGCATCCAACCAGCGGTTCATAAACAAGATCGCCCTTGCATTAAAATATCTTACGTTTTTATTGCTCATTATTGGACTTATATGGTGTGTCTATTTTTTGATCCTGGGTGCCCTCATGCCTTCAAAGACGGATTACGCCAATAACATGGCAGAACTGATCGTATCAGTCCTCACAGTCATTTCCATCATTTTTGCCTTTGTGGAATTTCTGAGAAGAAAAGAGGATTAAGATCACAGCCTCCGGCAAACCCCACTGCCGGCTCTAATGCAGAAAAAAATAGCTGACCGCTCCATGCAGGAGTTGTCAGCTATTTTATGTCCCTGTGCCCCGACTGAACAGGGCACGGAAGCAGGTCTCCCGGAACTATCCGCTCTTGTGATCATAGTCGGTCTCGTCTCCGGTTACGATCATCGTCTCCTGCTCCTGCCAATAAAGGGGTAAGTGATCAGTTCTCTTTTATATGAAATTTTCCAATCTGGTCTTTCAGCAGGATCGCCTGTGCCGAGAGTTCTTCACTGGCTGCTGCGCTCTCCTCCGCGGTAGCCGAATTATCCTGCACCACATTGGAAATCTGTTCAATCCCCCTGGTCACCTGTTCCACATAATGAGCCTGCCCGCTGGATGCCTTTGAGATCTCATTTAGGGCTTCTGCCACTTCACCGGCCCCCCGCATTACATTCTGCAGGGATCTTGCCGTATCATCTGCAATTTTTGTCCCATGTTCCACCGCATTCAGGGAGTTATGGATAAGCTCCGTGGTGTTCTTCGCAGCCTCGGCGCTCTTGGATGCCAGGTTTCTGACTTCACCGGCCACAACAGAAAAACCTCTGCCCGCCTCACCCGCTCTTGCTGCCTCCACAGAGGCATTCAGCGCCAGGATATTTGTCTGGAATGCAATATCCTCGATGGCTTTTAAAATATCACCGATCTTCTGGGAACTCCTCCTGATGTCCTCCATGGCTGTCAGCATCTCCTGCATACGGCTGTTGCTCTCAACTGCCTCTCTCCCCACTGCGGAAGCCCTTTTACTGGCATTCTCTGAATTGGCAGCATTGGATGTTATCTGCTCAGAGATTTCATGGATACCCGAGGCAAGCTCCTCCACAGTGCCGGCCTGTTCCGATGCACCCTGTGCCAGTGACTGGGCACCGTCAGAAACCAGGCTGGAGCCGCTTGATACTTGCTCTGCAGCATTGCTGATCTGTCCAAGCGTAGCATTCAAGGCTGTTGTGATCTGCTCCAGGGCCTCCTTAATATGTACAAAATCCCCCATATAACTGCCTTTCATCTCCACATCCAGGTTTCCGTTGGAAATTTCCCCCAGTATGTAAGACACATCGCTGATCATATCCTTCAGGGAACTGATGGTCCTGCGAATGCTACCCGCCAGGCGCCCTATTTCATCGTCTCTCTGAATCTCTATGTCCACATCCAGTCTGCCCTTTGCGAAATGCTCCATTTGACTGCTGATCTCTGCCAGAGGCTGCATCATCCTGCGGAGCACCGCCACGATCACAATGATCAGAAGGAGGAGGATCAGTACAGACAGCACTGCCATCAACAATATCAGATGGCTGCGTGTGGCATTCATCTCCGAAACCGGCAGTGTGGCGATCGCCAGCCATTTTGTTGTCTGGCTGTTTCTGAATATGGCAGTATAGTCAATCCCCCTGTATGCAAAGCTATAGGTTCCGTTGTAATTTTCACGTACCTTTTTCTTATAGTCCTCTGTTATGTCCAGCTCATCCACATTTCTGTTGACGGATGTCTTGTCATTGCTGTAGATGTATACCGAACAGTTTGAGAGAAGCTCCATGTAGCCGTTTTCACCCACTTTTATCCCGGTAAGAAGTTCAGACAGGCTGTCCATAGTCACATCAAGTCCAAAAAATCCAATGATATCTGACCCCTCATCGGAAAAGACGGGAGCCACAACCGATATCACCGTCTCCCCGGAAAAAGCATCCTGATAAGGGTCCGATACTATAGGTTCCCGGCTTTCCATCACCATCTCGTACCATTCCAGATCTGCCATACCTGCTTTCCCTGTATCCCCTGAGGAGAACAGGTAATTGTCCGTTTTTTCATCTGCCACCCATACCTGCATCACTTTCTCGCCGGACATCCGTTCCAATACCTCCGACAGCTCGCGGGTCAGGGATTCTTTCTCTCCATACTTCTCAATATCATCCACGTTCTCCACAGAATTGAAGTATCTGATCAGCATACCGTCATTCTCATACATACTGGCAGCGGCTATCTTTCCCTTGAAAAAATCGTCTACAATGGAAATGGCATAATCCGTCTGTACATCCAGCAGCTTATTGTTAAGCTGGGAAATAGACTGGGATGCTACCACGCAGGCTGCCGCGATCATGATCACCAGGGCTGGTATCAGGACCACCAGCAGATTAAAACTTAATTTCCAGACAATTGACCCTTTTCTTTTACCCTCTCTGTTTTCTGTATGTGCTTTTGATCTCTCTGTATTCTTCTCCATGTCCATAACCCCATTATCCTCCCTCAGCGCTTTTGTTCTTTTATTTTATCCCTGCGGTGAACCGGGCATGGCTTGTGAAACCCTGCAGCTTGGCAGCAGTGCCTCTGTGCCGGCCCCAAACACCTTCTGCCCATGAGGTGGAAATTTCTGCCGGTTTTACTAAAACATGAGGGAAAGAATAACAGAACTTTATAATAGGTATTTCTAATGACTAAACTTCTTGCTTTATGATAATATTTTCAAATTAATCTGAATATTATATTTTTGTTCACTTATTTCCTATAATTTTACCATAGCTAATATAAATACGCAATCTTTTTGAACAGACAAGGGTAACCGCTATGGGCACTGCCTGGACAAGTGCGCCGATCTGCGATTTCCTGCCCGCAGCAGCGATATTCGTATCTATATTTTTTTCTTCGTATATAGTATAATTAGGTTAGTGCCCTATCCGGCCCGAAACTGTACCGGATGAGCACCCGTCAAAAATTAAGAGGTGGGGAAAATGAGGAAAATAAAAGGAATACGAATGCTCTTTGTATGTGTTCTTTGCACAATTTTATTCACTGCATGTGAAGATCAAAAAAACACTTTGAATATTACGAGTAGCGAGAAAGGAGAAAAAGTACATGATGATATTGAGGCCGGAAACATCAGCCATGTCAATATAAGCGGAAATGCCAGATCTGTTATCATAAAGCAGAGTGAAAATAATAACTTTGAATTTTATAATGCCGACTTGAATCCTGATCATAAATATGAAGTCAGTTGTGACCAAAACGGCACTCTGCTTCATATCAGGGTTATGATGGAAAATGCCGAAGCGGACAATAATGTCCTTGGCTCCTTTGTTGTTTATATCCCCCGGAAAGAATTTGAAAAAATTGAAGCTGCCGGCGAATTTCATCAGATTCATTTCGGTACAATACACTCGGATGTGTTTATCCACGCAGACAAATCCCTTGTATTTCTTGAATTAGAGGCTGATCAATTGGATCATAACATTACGCTGGATGGTTCCGGATCAAGTGTATTTCCGGGTGTTTCTGTTTATCTAGATAAATTACCTGATAATATTAAAATGGATTTTAATACCATTCAAAACGGTACCATTAATGATCCGCAGCATCTGCTCAAAAGGAACCGTCTGGAATTAGGTTCGGGAAAACCTGTCATAAGCATCAACAATACGAAAGCGATAGATCTCTATGTTGAAGAGACCTTATAAATCTATCATTATTCTGCATAAAGCACTTTGTCTGCAATCTGATGGGGACAGGCCATAAGCCTGTCCCCATCGCGCCCATATCTGTACAATATTTCCACCGTACCCAATAAGGGGAAAGCAGCGCAGCCTGTATTCTGCCCTTCCGATCTGCACTTATTCCCACTCAGACGCAAATCTGTCATGCACTGCCCGCATAGCCATCTCCGCTTCTGATTCTTTGATCACCGCTGTGATACGGATCTCGGAAGTTGTGACCATATCCGTGTTGATCCCCGCATTTGACAGAGCCTCAAACATTTTTGCCGCCACGCCCGGATTGGAGCTTACCCCTGCTCCGACCACGGAAACCTTCGCCACATCCTCCTCACAGCCCACATTGGCATTTCCTATCACATCGCTGTATTTTTTCAGAAGGTCGAGCGTCATCATCATATCCGGCCTTGCCACAGTGAATGTCAGTGTCTTGGTTCTGTCTTTTTCCAGGGACTGGATCATGACATCAATATTTACCCCGTTCTTTGCCATAAGGTTCAGGAGCCGGAAGGTACTCTCCGGGTTGTCCTTCATACCCGAAACTGCGATTTTTGCAATATTTTTATCAACGGCCACACCGCTTATCAGCATTTTTTCCATCTTTGTTGTCTCCTTCACAATGGTTCCTTCTTCTTCACTCATGCTGGACTTTACCACCAGATTCACATTATACCGCCTTGCCATCTCCACGCAGCGGCTGTGCAGCACCTTTGCCCCCAGGGATGCAAATTCCAGCATTTCCTCGTAAGTTACTTCCGGCATCTTCCTGGCATCCGGTACAATGCGGGGGTCTGCCGTGTATACACCGTCCACATCTGTATAAATCTCGCACAGATCCGCATTCAAGGCAGCCGCAAGCGCCACAGCGGTAGTGTCAGAACCGCCTCTTCCCAGGGTGGTAACATCATCATATTTATTGATGCCCTGGAATCCGGTCACTACAACAATCTTGTTGGAATCCAGCTCTTTGGTGATCCTCTCAGTATCTATCCTTTTCAACTTGGCGTTTTGATACACAGAAGTGGTGTGCATGGGTACCTGCCACGCATTCAGGGAAATGGCGGTCACTCCCATCTGGATCATTGTCATAGCCATGAGGGATACAGACACCTGCTCCCCTGTGGCCAGGAGCATGTCCATCTCACGTCTGGACGGCATTTTACTGATCTCTCCCGCCTGGGCCAGCAGTCCGTCCGTGGTTTTTCCCATTGCGGAGAGGACCACAACCACCTGGTTTCCCTCTTTCCGTTTTTTAATGCAGCGCTCTGCCACATTTCTGATTTTCTCCAGATCAGCCACAGAGCTGCCGCCGAATTTCATTACTACAAGCATGCTGTTCTCCTATTCCTTCCGTACTCTGAATCCTATCATCTGTGCGGATATACTTTTTCTGCAACAGATGAAAATCATAATCCATTATACCACTATCCATGTATGTTTGCGACATAATAAATACAGATATGTCAAAAAGGAACCGGCATTGGCTGTTCAGCTTTTGGGGCTTAACAGCTAATACCGGCTCCTCTTTTTTCAGATACGCTCACTGGCAAGGCTCCACATGATCTACACGCCGTATGTACGGCTGCAGCTCCCCTGTATCTTACCCGAAATCTGTTCTGTCTTTTCAAAAAAATATAGGGTATACAGTCATCAAAGCTGCCTGTCATAATACCGTAATGCAGCCAATTCAAGAAAGCCACGAACAGTATGACATAAGTCAAACAACAAGGTGATATCCGCTTCTGCTTGATATTTATATGATCTGTACGCTGTTTACCAATATATGAACGTTTTCTTTCGGCGTATCTCCTCCAAGTGCACAGCCCGGTCCCAATATAAATCCTGTGGAAGTCTTTCCTCCAACCGTCTCCAGGGTCCGTTCAACTGCTTCTGTTACTTCCTGCTGTGTTCCGTTAGAAAGCAGTACAGGATTTATCTGGCCCAGCAGAGCACATTTTCCCCTGGACTCTCTGACTGCGGCTTCCAGATCCGTCTTCTGGTCAATCTCCAGTATGTCTGCCCCCAGGTTGCACATTTTATCTATGATTTTCGTAGCGTTTCCGCAGATGTGCAGGGAAATCATGCCGCCTTTTGCATGGACAGCGTCTATCACCCTTTTCTCATACGGCGCCGCAAAGGTTTCGTACATGGCCGGTGATATGACATCCGGTCCTGCAGTGCTGTCCCCCATGGATGTCATGGGTACTCCCAAGGAAAGCAGTTTTTCATGATACTGCACACATGCCTCGGTACAAAGATCCAGCAGTCTGTGCACATCCTCTTTTGCCTCTTCATCCATCAAATCTTCCAGAAGCCGGTCCATGCCGTAAAGCTGGGAAGCCAGACTGAACGGTCCCTGGTCTCCCCGTCCAATTAAAAATACTTCTTTTCCGAAATGTTGTACCAATCTCTGCACAGTCAGGATCTGCGCATTCAGAAGCGGACTGTCCCAGATATTTTGGGGAATTTCCATATCCCGGATATCTTCCAGCTTTTTTATGGCCGTGGTGTGTGCCACCGGAGCACCTTTTTTTCTGTAGACCACTCCGCATCCCAGAGCCTGGGCCAGGGCTGCTGTACCATTTTCAATCAACAACATGTCATGCCCAAACTCCTCCCACATTTTTATCTGCATTTCTGCCATTTTGCCGTCATCCAGCACAAACTGCCCGAAATCCATGCCGGAATCCTCTGCGCACATCAGAAAATCATGCAGATCTGTGGGAATTCTGTCGACCTCCTGTAATCCAATGGCAGCCAGACACCGTTCATATGAACTCATATATTCTTTCATATGGGCTTATCCTTTCCTTTCTATCATTATACCAATTTTCGCTATACCCGGCGGATATCCGAATCCATCCTGCCTATCATTCTTCACTGCCGGCACAGGAGGACTCCCCGGCAGGGACGAATTTCAGCACCAGCAAACCACCCCCGAAAGTCTTGTCTCTCTTTATCCTCCATGCACGATCGGATAAAGATTTCACATCCCCAGATATTTCCATCTGTCCTCCCTGTATTTCACCAAACAGAACCGATACCCGGTATCTGCGCTTGGTATCAAGTATCCGGTCCAGCTCTAAATTAATTTGCACATCCTCATTTTCATCAGGGTTGGCTGCAACCAGAAGAACTTGGTCCTCTCGGCTGTAACAATATGGAACCGGAAGCGTCCTGGCCGCTTTGTAACCCACAGGACAGTAATGATTTTTTTCTTCGCCCATCCGTCCCGGTGTGATCAGGTGCGGGTGTTCTCTCCTGATCTTAATGATGCATTTCATGTCTTCCAGCATTTCAGCTTTCTCCGGTCTTTCCAACTGTTCCCAGTCTAACCAGCTCCCGTAAAGCCAGCGCCCCGTTCCCGGTTCCCCCTCTCCGTATAATCCAGGAGCCAATCGGGGCAGAGGCCGGAAATCCGCATCAAATTCCTCACCTGACATAAAGATCGGAATACCCGGTGCCAAAAGTGATGTGTATCCGGCCAGATAACGGCTCCCCCTGACTCCATACGGGTTCTCATCCCCGGGAAATCCAACCCAGCCATTGTCATGGCAGCTTAGCTGGATGGATAAAAACTGCCCGTCCTGAATTCTGAGAGGAAATTCCAAAATCAGTCCGTTCCTAATTTCCGTGTATTCCACCTTGTAGTCCACTTCCATGACCTCTTCCAAATTGCTGTTCCAGACCTGACCGTTCTTATCCGTCACCTGTATATTTTTTATCTCTTTTTCCTCATGGATATTCTCCACCCGCAGTCTGCCCAGCTGGATATGGCAGGCAGTGCAGCCGTCAGCACATAAAACTTCCTTTGTAAAATGGCCCTCATAGATCACTTCCGGTACTTTACTTTTTTCAAACCATAAAGTGTCCCTGCTGTCCTGAACGGTTCCGTCTCGGTATATTATTTTTACTTCGTACCGTTCGTTCGCCCGCATCTGCCTGTCTTGGCAGTAACCTGCTGCATCATACAGCATACGGAATGAGAGATTCTGCCCACTATTGTTGCTTATTACCTCCCCGTGCTGGAGAATGTCTGTCACACCCCGGATCGCAGGCCCGGTTTCCGCAATGATGGTAATTCTCTTTCCTCTCTCCGCAGCCTTTCTGCGGATCATGGCCCAGAGGTCATTGCGGTAATGGGCAACGTCCAAACGGTAGCCGTCAACCCCGAATCGTTCTATGTACCACAGCCAGGTATCCACCCACCACCGGTCCAGATCCTCATGGCCGCCGTACCAGTCAAAATCACGCATATCCCAGGAGCCTCCCCGGAACCAGTTCGGATGCTCCTTCACAAGAGGGCTGTCCTCCATGACACCATGGGTTATCACATCCAGGAATACCTTGATGCCGTGTCTGTGGGCACTCTCTATGAGATGCCTGAAGTCCTCCTCTGTTCCCAGACTGGGGTCTAAACGATCCGGACGGATGCAGGCATATTCCGTCCAGATATTATAAAAATGGCCGGGATCACAGAGCTGATGTCCGGTAAGCCACACCCCATTGATCCCCAGTTCCTCCAGATACGGAAGTTTCTCTTCCATGGAAGCAAACGTACCGGACTCCGGTCCGTTTGGTGACGTAAAGCCTTTTGTTGCAATTTCATAGATAATCAGCCGTTCCAGATACTCCGGCGCGTCAATAACCTGATAAGCCATATCATTTTCCTTTCCTTACTGTCTCGTATCTTCATAATTTTAATGTTACGATCATAAACCGCCCTCTTATCCCTTGACAGAACCAGCCACCATACTCTCCGCAATCTGTTCCTGCAGGATCACGTATACCACCACTGTCGGCAGAATACACATCACAAGTGCCGCAAACATAGAAGAATAGTTAAAACTGAATGTGGATGTAAAATATTTGATCGTCAGCGGCAGCGTCCTGTTCTTTTCACTGGAGGTGAGCAGCATGGCGTACATAAACTCATTCCAGGAAAAAATAAAGGTAAGGATAGCAGAACTTGCCATAGCCGGCTTACTGAGCGGAAGCATGATCTTTGTATATGTCTTCAAAAATCCGGCGCCGTCCATATAGGCTGCCTCCTCCAGCTCCCTGGGCACTGCCACGAAAAAGTTCCTCATCAAAAACAGGCTGAGTGCCATTCCGAATCCGGTATAAATGAGGATCAGTCCTGCCTTTGTATCGTACAGTCCCAGCTTGTTGATGACAAAATAAACCGGCTGCACCATGGCATTGGAGGGAATCAGCATGGAGGATATCAACAGGGTAAAGATGATCTTTTTTCCTTTAAACTCCGTCCTCGCCAGCACGTATCCGGCCATGGAATAGAGTATGACCGCCAATACCGTACTGATTCCCGCCACGAACAGAGAGGTGAAAAATCTGGAGATAATATCAACCTTTTCCAACGCTATCCTGTACCCATCCAGATAGAGGGATGTGGGCAGGGAAAAGCTGGAGGAAAGGATCTGGCTGTTCGTCTTAAAGGAAGACAAAAACACCCATAAAAAAGGAAACAGAGAGATAAGAATCACAATTCCCATGATCATATAGTCAAAGACCTGCTGTCCTGTCTGTTTTTTATTCTTCATTTCTCTCCACCTCTCAATCTGCGCTGTCCATGCGGAACAGTTTGTTGCAGAACAGCATGACAATGATACCAAGGACCAGCAAAAGAATTCCAAGGGTATTGGCATAGCCATACTGGTTGCTCTGGATGATCTTATTTACCATCATAACAGAGATGGTCATACTGGAATCCCCAGGCCCCCCGTTCGTGGTCATATAAATAGATTCAAATTCTTTAAACACAGAGGTGACAGCCACTATGGCCCCCGTTCCCACAGCCCTGCGCAGCAAAGGCAGGTATATGTACCAGTCCACCTGTCTGGCTGTCGCCCCGTCTATCCTGGCTGCCTCCTCAATTTCCGAAGAAATGGAACTAAGCTCAGACAGCACGATCAGGGTGATCACCGCCGCATACCAAAGCCAGATATTGGTGACACTTAACAGCGCCGTATTGGAGTCCACCAGCCAGTTTCTGGTAAAACGCTCCAGCCCCACATTTTTCAAAAGCATGTTCAGGATCCCCACATCCGGCTTGTAGATAAACACAAACATCAGCGCCAGCGCAGACCTGGAAATAATATTGGGGAGCATAAAGACCGACCTGGTAAAACGCCACCCTTTTCTCTTTCTCTTCAACACCAATGCAACCAACACTCCAAACGGAACATGCACCGCCACAGCCAGAAACGCCCAGAACAGTGTATGCCAAAGGGATGCATGGAACACAGGGTCTCGGAAGATCTTTACATAATTATCAAGGCCGATAAACCGCATACTCTGCATGCCGTCCCACTTGGTAAAGCTGGACACCAGGGCCAGAACCATTGGCCCCAGATAAACCAGCATGAACATCACCAGTGTGGGGATTAAAAATACAGCAATCCAGATTTTATTTTTCTGTTTCATCCCAATCACCCATAGCCTATTCTATATCCTGCTTATACTGCGCTGCTCCTTCATTCATCATCTGGACAAAATCATCCACGGAGATGCTCCCTGACACCAGATTGGGTATCTCTCTTCCGAACACATCGTTCTGGGAAACAGGATCCCATTTTGTCTGATAGCTGGGCAGCACAGTCTTTACATCAGAGGAAGCGTCCACACAATTTTTCATAGGCGGGATCAGCTTGTCATATTCCTCCTGTGGGAAATCCACAACAGAAGACAGTTCCCCTGCCTCTACAGCCCTCTTGGTGCTGTAGACAGGCCTGGTATAATATTTCATAAACGCGATGGCTCCGTCAATGACATCCTGTCCGTAGTCTGTGGTAATACACCAGCTTGACTGTTCCATGGAACCAATCATTACATCACCGGGATATTTCGCATAGCCGACCTTGTCCGCAAAGCCCTCCGGCGCGTAATCCGCATCCGTAAGACTAGACATCATCCAGGGGCCATTGGCAATCATCGCTGTATTTCCACTGAAAAAGTTATTGGCTGCCAGAGCATAAGTCCCGCCCACTGCATCGGATGTGGTATAGTCAAACTGCTTTTTCAGGATTTCCACAGCCTTTTTGAATTCCGGGTTGTCAAAATTATCCGGGAACTGCTGTGTCATAAATTTCTGCCCCTCTTCTGTCCCTCCCATGTAAGCGGTAGCAAGAAGCATGGGACACCAGGCTGTCTCTGTGGTGTGCAGGGACAATGCCGGGATATTGGCCTCTTTCAGCTTATCGCATGCGTTCCAGAAATCCTCCCAGGTCTCCGGAAAAGTTTCAATCCCCGCCTCTGCGAACAGTTCTTTGTTGTAGTACATGCCTGACAACTGAAGTCCTGCAGTGGGAATCTGATACATTTTACCGTCTTCCCTTGTAAATGTTTCAATGCCCTGAGGCATTAACTGACCCTTCCATTCCGGGTCTTTCTCCAGATAGGGAGCCACATCCACCAGTCTTTCATTTTCCACCAGCAAATCGTAAAACGCAGGTTCCGGTCCAACCTGTATCAGTGCAGGCAGGGAGTTGGAAGCATTCAGCATTTTCAGTTTTGAGCGGTAGTCATCTGCTGCACCTGCAAGATACTCCACTTCCATCTGATATTTGCCCTTATACTCTTCGTTAAAATCTTCCACTACCTCTTTCATCTGGATATCCATGGCATCATTAGCACCCGTGGTGATGATAATGGGTATTTTTACTTCTCCTTCCTCCTTTGACGCCTGGCTTTTGGAAACGGCATCCGTTCCATCCCCAGATTTTGCATCACTGCTTTTGCTGTCTCCGCCCCCGCATCCAACCAGCAGAACCGCCGCTGCCACACTCAGAATCCTCATAACATTTTTCCTTTTCATTCATAGGAACCCCCTTTTCTTATAATTGCCGTAACTGTTCAGCGCTGTAAGTTTGCAGGACCGCTGAATCATTACCGATAACTGCATTATAGCAGTCCCCCTGTGTCAACATATACAAAAAAGAATACCTCTCCTGTTGTTTTCTATACATGTTATAAATTTTTATATCTGTATTCCGATATCATCTGCAACATTTGGCATATAATCCGTAAAAAAGCGCAGGACAATCAGCATATTATCCTGCGCCTTTTTACAATATTTGCACAATCCCATACTTTCACGGCTGCCAGCCATTTCCATACAGCATCACCTTCAGCATAATATCAGCCATGTGCTCTAAATTTGCCCTACTCCACAGGAAGCATGATCGTACAGACCGTTCCCATCTCTTCCGTGCTCTCATAACGGATCCTAAAACGGTTTCCATATCTCAGGCAGAGTCTGCACACAACATTGGATATGCCATATCCCCCCTTTTTCTGGGGAAATGTCTGTTTTATCTGTTCCATTCCCTGATACTGCATCTGATTGAGTTTTTCCAGGATTTCAGGTTCCATAGCGCTTCCGTTATTACGGACACGCATAACCAGAAAGCTGTCCTCAGCGCTGACCTCCAACTGTATCTTCCCATTCTCCTCCATATCCGCAAACCCATACTTAATGCAGTTTTCCACCACAGGCTGCAGGATAATCTTTGGGATCATGACCTGCAGCACGGATTCCTCCGCTTTTATTTCATATGTAAACAGATCCTCATTTCTGATCTGCTCTATGTTCAGATAACATGTCACATGTTCCAGTTCATTTTTTACAGATACATCATTTTCCCCTTTGCTGATGCTGATCCGAAGCATACTGGACAGGGACTGGATCAGCCTCACCATGGTCTCATCCCCATCCATCCTTGCCAGCATGTGAATATTATCCAGTGTGTTGTATAGAAAATGGGGGTTAATCTGATAGACCAGAGAATTATATTCGTTAATACGGATCTCCTCCTGCTCCTTCTTCACTTCCTCCATTAAGGTGCCAATGTGTTTCAGCATTTTATTATAGGAAACTGCCACCTGATCCAGTTCCGTGTTGGTACTTGTCTGTATTTCCTGGTTCAAGCTTTCTCCGTCAAAGTTGCTCATGATCCGGCTGATCGCGGAGATGGCTTTTCTGAAGGGGTGTGATACGAACGCGGACATAACAATACAGACTGCTGCAGATATCAGCATTGTCAAAACCATACTTTTCAGAAAGTTTCTGGCCGGTGCCCAAATGACGGCTTCCGGTACAACGGAAAGGAACATGAGGTTCCGGTTCTTGTCCGTATTGGCAAAGCAGATCCGGTTGTCAGCTGCAAAATGTACCACTTCACCTGCCTCGACGGCATCATCGGACAATTTTTCCTTTGCCTCCAGCAATATTTCCCTGCTGATTTCCGCCTCCTGGTCCTCCCCTCCCGTCCGGCAGCAGATTTCACCTTCCATGGTAGCCATGGCATAGATGGCAGGAGCGTGCTTATTGATATCAAAGAAAATATTGTCATAGAAGTCCTGATTCAGTTTTACGATCAGTATTCCCGGTTCTACGTTCTGTTCCATATGCCGGATATTCCGAACCAAAAAGATGCCTGAATCTTCCTGTCCGTTTCGATCGATCGTACTGTACATGATCTTTGTCAGGGAATAATTATCCGAAAGCGCATCCCGCAGCTCTTCCGACAGAATGTCCTCTGGTTTCACATTTGATATTACTTTATTGGCAAAGTATTCATTTCCCTTGTTGTCAATAAATATCCCGTATTCTGTATATTGATTATTGGAATACCAGAGGCTTCTGTTTACATATACCTGGTCCTGAGGCAGGAGTTCTCTTCTCTCCAAGGATTTCTGGATATACGTGTTGGTGATATAATTCCTGGTCAGCTCGTCAAATCCCTGTTCCATCATCTGGTAATTTCCAATCATTTTGCTGTTGCTGTGAGAATAGTTTTCCATATTCAAATCCGTCACGTTTTTGTTTATGGAGCCTGCCAGAACCACTCCCATAATGCCAAGAGGCAGAATTGCCGCCAATATTGTAAAGACCACCAGCTTTTTACGAATACCATAAAACCGTTTATTGTTCTTCATACGTTTATTGTTCTTCATACGTTTCTTTCCTATACTCTGTGGGCAGACATCCTGTGTGTTTCTTAAACTGCTGCGTGAAATAAGAGGGATTGGGGATCCCCACCTTCTCACAGATTTCGGTTATGGTATCATCACTTGTTTTCAAAAGCTTTTTGGCCCGTTTGATCCTCTCCTCCAGCAAATACTGTTTGAAGGAACGCTGCATCCCCTGCCCGAAAAGCCTGCCAAAATATACAGGGTTCAGATGTACCTCCCTGGCTGCCATACCCACACTTAAAAACTCATCGTCCAGATGTTCCTGTACATATCCGATCGCCTGGCTGATGTAGGATTTGGCGTGACTGCGGATCTGATCCAGTTCCGTCAGATCCCTCTGCTCCCCCTCTCCCTGTTCCAGGTTCTCCACTGCCTGCACATATACTTCTTTCAGTCCTTTCATCCCCCTGCTCATGCCGGATATGCCATACCGGAGATCAACCGCAAATTTCTGTTTCAGTATTTCCAGTTCTCTCTCCAGAATCGGGAGCACTAAATGTTCCTCCCGGGAAGCTGCCAGGATCATAATTCTGTAGCCGCTTTCGTTTTGGAAATAAAAATACTGATAAGATTCCCCCAGTCTGCTCTCTAAAAAAGCGGCGATTTCCTCCTGGGTAACGGCCTGCCCGTTTTTTTCATCCTGTATTCTGACAAGATCCAGACAGACGGCCCGGTAAAAGAAAGTATCCCAGTCTTTTCTCCCAAAACGTTCCAGCTTTTCCTGCAGTTCCTCCTCGTCTATCTGGTCACCGCTGAATTTGCTGATCATATAATTTTCAAATACCTTCCGGTTATTTTCAATAAAGTGTTCATAATCCTGAAGGATTTTTCTGCTCTTATTCGTCTGCCGGATCGTCTTCGCGGCTCCGCAAACGGCCTCTTCCAGTCTGCTGTCCTCTATGGGCTTTAAGAGATATGTAAATGCGCCCAGCTCGCAGGCTTTCTGTGCATATTCAAAATCACGGTATGCACTGATGACGATCCATAGGCATTTCTTTTTCGCCTGTCTGTTTACCTCCTGGATAAGTTCCAGTCCTGTCATTTGTTTCATGCGGATATCTGTTATCACAATATCCGGCTGTTTTTCAAGAATTTCTGCCACTGCCTTTCTCGGATTGCGCGATGTGCCCACCACCACGGCCCCCATTTTCTCCCAGGAATAAGTTGTCTCCAGCCCTTTTAGAATGATGGCCTCGTCATCCACCAAAAAAACTTTAATCTTCTCCATATTTTTGCCCCATGTTCTTTGATCTTTTGTGCTGCATCTTTAAATTCTGCATAGAGAGATGTCCCTGTGCGTTGCGTTTATTATACCGCGTAATCAGGGAGATTGGTAGTGTGAAACGGGAATGGCAGGGGATTGCCTGATGGCTTAAGGAGACTGGCGGGCGGCTGTGTCTGTTGTGTCCGTCCGATTATTTTTAACTTGTGGCAATATTATTTTATAAACCATACACTATAAAGAAAAAGGAAAATATAATATGAACTTTAATGACTTTCATTGTGGCTGCATGAAACCATGCGAAACATATTCCTACGCACAATACGGTGTACAAGCAAATCCGCCGTCTAAATCTGACTTGCCAATGGCTGTCTTGTTTCAGGAAGGTGAACAGATTTCTTTAACGGATACAGAAATCTTTCTGGAGCCGGGATATCTGTATCTTATAGATTTTATATTTTTAGCAACGCCGGAGGCGGACAGTTTCATGCAGATCACACCTAAAATCAATGGGACGCTTCAACTGTTGTATTCTTTTTTTGCCCCCACCGGTTCTGCGTCACGTAATGCTTCCGCATCCGGAAGTTTCACAGTCCCAGTTACTGAAAATAGTGCAAGCGTATCCTTCAATCTGACCTACCCGGATAAAGTTAGAAATATTGATATATCCGGCGCCGTGTCCGTTACTCTGCTTCATAAGATCAAGGGTACTAAGTGCTGACTAATAGACCGCGGCCTGTATTCTATGCGGGGAGACTGCGCCTTTACTTTGTTATTGTAATTATATCAGCTATTTGATATACTTTATAAAAACAACGGGTGAGCACCTACCGTATACAAGGCTATGTCTTGTATACGGTATTTGTTTTTGGGGGAAAGTTTGATAATGAACAGAGATAAAAATACAACGGAAAATATAGCGATCACATTGATCAGATTTTGTGTACCTCTTATTTTAAGCAGTATACTGCAGCAGCTCTATAATTGGGTGGATGCCTTTATAGTCGGAAATGCAGCGGGAGAAAAGGCGCTTGCCTCTATCGGTTCGACGGGTACCATCATTGATCTGTTCCTCAACGCTATTACGGGATTTACACTTGGGCTTTGTATTTTATTTGCACAAAAGTACGGTGCAGGAAAAAAGGCCCATATTTCAAGCATACTTTCTGTATTTTCCGTTATCCTAGGCGGTGTGTTTTTGCTAATCTCAATCATCGGTATAATAGGCGCGTATCCGCTGCTTCGTATCATGAATACAACACAGGATACTATTTATATGGCAAAGGATTATCTGCAGATAATATTGATTGGAATCCCTTTCCTTGCCGTATATAATGTTTATGCTTCAGCGCTTCGCGGGATTGGGAACAGCCGTGCACCTTTTGTATCTGTTTTATTTTCATCTGTTGTAAATGTCATACTGGATCTTGTTTTTGTAATTGTCTGGCACTGGGGTGTTGTGGGTGCCGCTATTGCAACTGTGATATCACAGGCTTTTATGACAATATTTATTATTTTATATAGTGTAAAGAAGCATTCCTGCCTTCGTTTCTCTGTAAGGAAATGGACATTAGACTACTCCGTTTTGAAAGAGGGGCTTCATTTAGGAATTCCTCCTATGATCCAATCCAGCATCACTTCACTTGGAGGGCTCATATTACAAAATTTCATGAATGGATTCGGAACACAGACCGTTGCGGCGATCACCACGGCCTACCGCGTGGATACTATGGTACTTTTGCCAATCGTGAATCTTGGCTCGGGAATATCCACAATTGTGGCACAGAATTTTGGTGCAGGAAGGAAAAGACAGATTCCCAAGATTGTCTGCGTTGGCACTGCAATGATGTTTTGCGTTTCCCTTTTGCTGACCTGGCTCATAGTGGAGACCGGCGGCTATTTGATCGCTATGTTTGGAGTAAGCCCGGAGGTAACGGAGATTGGGAAAAATTATTTTCAGACAATTGCTGTTTTCTATGCCATTTTTGGCATTGCGGCGTCGGTTCGGGGCTACATAGAAGGTATTGGGGATATACTGTTTTCCAGTATTGCCGGTGTTATTTCCTTGATTTCCCGGATTATATTTTCATATGCTTTTGTTGGACTGTGCGGGAATATGATCATAGCATATGCCGAGGCTGGTTCCTGGGGCGTTTTGTTACTTCTGTACACGTTTCATATTCTATTGAAGAAGATTTCTTTAAGATCTAAAAAACAGGAGTAAAAAGAAGGAGCAAAAAGAATAAAAGATTTGAACCGGTACACCTCAAGATCTGTCTGAATATAAACGGGGGCACGTAATATCTGTGCAGGCATAGGGCGCACCAGTTCTTTGCCCTTAAATAAATGCGTAATTTCGCAAAGTGGCGGGGAATGTTCCCATAGTCGGCTCCGTATAGAAGCTGTAACAGACTTTTCCGTCCATCTCCGCCACTTAGTGCCCTGACACCAGTTTCTGAAACTACGAATACGCCCATCCGTTACAGAATATAAGGCTTTCTAAATCCCAAACTCATCAAAAAGTTTCTTCTGATATTCCCGGTCCGTTACTGCCCTCCGGATTTCTTTATAAGCCTCCTCCTGGCATGGTTGCTGTAACAATACTTCAATCAATTGGTTTACTCGTACTTCTCCACGTTTTATCCCTTGTTCTATTCCTTGTAATATTCCACGTTCTTCCCTTTCTTCCATCATTTCCTCAATTGCTGTACACATATCCACCTCTCCCTTCTCATTTTCTTTCAGCTCTTTCAAGGCAGGAACATTCAGGAATTTTGATACCAGCCAGCCTTTTTTTGCATCCAGATGCATGAACTCATCCTTTCTGGCCTCCAGAAATTCCTTCATCCCTTCTTTATCTTTCAGCAGCGGGAGCAATTCAAAGACCTCCCGAAGCCCCGTCCTGAAATTACTGCTCTCCACTGTACTGCTGCACACCAAGTTGATCCGGTAATCCTGGATACATTCCATCCACGGTTTCAGTTCCGGCGGGATATCCAGCATATCATGAAGACTCAGCGGCCCATCCCAGCTCTGCTCCTCCCCATAATAAAAAACAATCGTGATTCCCGGCAGCAGCCTGTCTTCCCTCTTCATCCCGGAAAGATACTCTGCCCCTTTCTTTAATTTCCCTTCCCCTTTTCTCTCCTTTACAATATTCTCCACCTGCCCGGTATAATCAATGGCATCGTAAAGCATACAGCGGACAGGCATAGCATAATGTACCGTCCTCTGTCCCTCTGCCGCCAGTATAACGGCCAGGCAGCTATCTCCTATCACAGACAGCTTCTGCACATCCCGGATTCTCCGGAGTATCACCCGCCTACCGCCCTCTCTTCCTGCATGCACCACCTTTTTCTCATTTTCTTGTTCCAGCATATCCGGCCTGATCACCTGCTTTCCGCCGAACAAGGCACCGTTAAATAAATCTGCAAAAATCTCGTTATCTGACAGCCCTTCATAGACTTCCTCATCCATTGCTGTCAGTACAATTCCTTTCATAGACCTCCTTCTCGGATAAAAAAGCAATGATTGAGCCATCAGATCACAGCACATTTGGCATTTGATCTGCCAATTGTATTCTATACCATAAATATAATACAAAAAGCAGCTTATATCAACTATCACTTTGCTAGCCACCGCAAAACTCTGTCATTCCCGCCATTTCATCCGTCCATATTCAATTTTATACTTTCCGGAACTTTCGGCAGACCTGCCGCAGATTAAATGAATTGCTTTCCAGATAAACCGATTATACCTTCCTTCTTCTAATCTGTCAATCCTGTAAAAATCCACAAAAACGAATCATATCCTCTAAATTTTTTCTCCCGCCTATGACTGCCGGCAGCACAGTCCGAACAGTATTTTGTCCGTTCAATAAACTGTTCCTCGCTCACATTTTTCTTGAGTTTATAGCTGAAGATCCATGCCGTTTTTGTCATATAAAGTGTTCTCCTTTTAAAAATCTGATTTAGTAAATCATATCACACTCATGAATGATAAAACAATTCTTTTGTTTTTGTTTTTCAGTTATGTATTCCAGGGAACAAATTTACATATAAAAGAAACTGCACTTCATCTGCCGCATCCTTATTTCCATAATAGGCATACCTGTTCACTGCGCCTATGTGTGCCCCCTGTTTGAAATAAAAATCCACTGCAGGAACATTATTATTCTGACATTCTATTTTTAACTGTATAAGACCTAAATTCTCTGCCTTATCCTTTACCAATTGAAATAGACTTTGCCCCACACCACAATGTTTATAACCGGAATCCACACGGATATCCCACAGAACGCCCAAATCTTCCCGCCCTTCCAGCATATTCAGCTCAGACGAATGACTGCACAGCACAGCTCCACCCACTGGCCTGTTCCCATCAAATGCCACAAAAAAATTCCAGTTTTCTAAATCAAACTGCCTTTTCCATCTTTTATAATTAGCGTTTTCTGTAAAATCTTTTGTATATGGTGATACTTTTTTCTTTTGAAAGGTAATACCATCCATCCCGTTCCCATTCACCTCATAGATTTCTTTCACTCTTACTTTCATCTCTATTTCATCGTAGACGGAAGCATCGCTTTTGTCTATCTCCACATAATGAATCACAGTATCCTTACCCATGTTTCTCTCCTATATGACTTCTACAGTCTGCGGAACGCTGCCGGTACATATTATAACACTTCCCGGAAATCATCGCTTATATCTGCCGGTTATACTGCCCTCCTGGATCACATGGCCCTTTATGGCATCGAGCAGTTCTTTCCTTCCCGCATCCTTAGAAAGTTTCAAAACACAGTCAAGTGTATAGATGTGAAATACATACCTGTGGGTATTTCTAATAAATATAGGCTGTTTTGGTCCTCGGTATCTGTTCTTGCCATAAGCTGATCCCTGTACTGCATTGCCCAGTTCCTGCACCACAGGCCCATATGGGATATTCTCCGGTATCTCCTTTTGGGGCGGAATATTCCAGATCAGCCAGTGAGTATATTCTTTTACCATAGGAATGTCCAGATCATTCATAATGATCGCAACAGAAACTGCTTTGGGTGACAAGTTCAAAAGGCAAAAAGGCGGTGAAACATCTTCGCCGAAACCAGTATACCTCTTGGGCATATAACCTTCATCCGAAAACGCCTCACTTGTAATCTGTAGTATTGAATCCCTATTTTTCATGCACAAATCTCCAAACTGTTTTGCTTATATCTTACCACAAAAGAGTACGGATAAACAACGAGGATTTCCTGTTACTGTACACAGGCCACTGTACCGGGAGGCGTTTTCATGCTGAAAGCATGAAAATCCCGAGGCAGCCAGCGCGATATGAGGCAGAATGCTCCATATCTGTGCATCGCGAAGCGAGTTACTGGACACGGAGTGTACAGTAACCATTTCCTGTTAGAAACCGATGTTTTACACGCCTCTATATAGACAAGACACATCCCGGCTGTTACAATGATCTTATATTATATAAAGGGGGTATCTGTATGTGTGGAAGGACAGCCGATTTCTAAGATCACAAAAAATCGGAGGACGCTATGAAATATATTATAAGAGAAATGTACCCACAGGAATATCCGCTTCTGGCGGAATTTTTGTATGAATCTATCTTCCAGAGAGAGAACGAAACTCCATTCCCAAAAACAATAATACAAAATCCGGAATTGCAGATTTACATTCAGGATTTCGGAACTCTGAAAGATGACTTCTGCCTATGTGCAGAGGTAGACCACAAGTTAGCGGGTGCTGTCTGGGTAAGAAATATTCATGGATATGGCAATATTGATGACGAGACACCGGAATTTGCCATCTCCCTTTTCAAAGAGTACCGGGGCTGCGGCATAGGAACGGAACTGATGAGGCAGATGCTGGAATTGCTTAAAGAAAAAGGCTATGAAAAAGTTTCCCTGTCTGTGCAGAAGGAAAATTACGCACTGCGAATGTATGAAAGCCTGGGTTTTAAGGCGGTCACTGATAAGGAGGAAGAATTGATCATGGAGTATCGGTTCTAAACCAGGCGGCTTAACCAAAGGGACTATGTAACGCGGATAGTCCCTTTTTAATGTATCGGACAGCAGGAAATAAGGCATACAGCGGATATCTTCCCAATATGCCCTAACAAGTTATGGATTTTTATAGTGGCATATGTTAAGATGAAATGGCAATGCACCTCTTTAATTAAATATCAGCCATTTTTTTTATGCATATACTTCTATACACAGAACTAATTTTTACTTCTCAATATTCATTCTAATCATTTATGCAAATAAAGGTTAGAATATTATTACTTCTATAAAAAGGATGTGATAATACTTGCGTGTTGAGAATTATATTGGTACAAGATTAGAAGAGTTATGTGCAACCCACAGTATAACAAAGTATCGTCTTTCCCAGAAAACTGGGATTTCTCAATCAACACTTGGGCACATAATCAAAAAAGAACGAATCCCTACCTTACTGAGCCTGGAAAAAATTTGCGATGCATTTAATATCTCTTTGGCACAATTCTTTTTACCAGATACAAAAGTAGAGAAGGATTTATCACAAGAACAAACAGAGCTCCTGGAAATGTGGAGCCGATTAAGTGTTGGACAGAGAAATCATATAAAGATGTGTATACAGAATTTTATTGAGGGGATGGTCTAGTAATATCGGCCATTCCTTCTTTTGTCAGGAGAAAATCAATGAGTGAAGATAACGAAATGAATGAGAATAAAAAATTAAATAAATATGCCGCTCTAATAAATGAATTTTATAATGACGTATTAAAAAATGATGACAGTGGCGAAGTGATAGAAAACTTTAAATTATTACTGCACAGCCTGGGAAATAAAACATATCAAAACCTAATTATGTTAGACCGGGAATATCAATCCAACTTATCAAAAATAAATGAACTTGAGGAAAAATACGCGCAATTAGATCTATCTCCTCAAGACAGGGGAATTATAGATGAACTGCTGTCAACAATGAATTATGTACAGTTTGACCAGATAGCATCAGGATACGCCGCCGGCTTTAATGACTCCTATTCCTTTTTAAAATATTATGGATTAACCAATGAATAACAATCTCAATACTGATATTTAAGCGATTGTTGCAAAGAGGTGCATAACATGCAAAACATCGGGTATATTTTCAATTCTGACCGAAATCCATACAAACCTGCCCCTACATGGCCAGTTCACCAAATTTACACACTTCCTCCTCAATTTCATCACAGAATCAAAACATTTTCACCACAATTATCCGATATCCTATAGACATAAACAAAGAGACAACAAACAAACATACAAACACAAACAAATAATAATAAATGTAAAATTGAGGAGGAATTCATTATGTCAAACTACTATGATTTTAATTCAGATAACAACAATAACAACGAGCTGTCCCACTACCCGATTCTTTCAGACGGCCCTACAGGCTCACCGGAACCTGATAAAAAGCCATCCAAACGCAATAGAAACAAGAAGAAAAACCTTGCAAAACGCATTGGTACCCTGACTCTGAGTGCTGTTCTTTTCGGGTCCGTGGCAGCCGGTTCTTTCCAGGCGGTCAATCATATTTACACCGCAAATGCGCCGTCGGCTTCCTCGGGTGCCTCAGCAGACAGCGGTGATAGTTCAAAATCCAGCCTGCTGAAAACAACAGCAGTTTCCGGGGGTTCCGGTACGAATACGGGAAGCCTGGATGTGTCCGATATCGCAGCATCGGCTATGCCCTCCATTGTTGCCATAACCAACAAATCCGTACAGGAAGTCCAGAATTATTTCAGCCAGTTCGGATACGGCGGATATCCGCAGACACAGGAGACCGAAAGCCAGGGTTCCGGTATTATCATCGGGAAAAATGATACGGAACTATTAGTTGTGACAAACAATCACGTTGTGGAAAACGCAGATACCCTTTCTGTATGTTTTATTGACAACAATGTACTGGAAGCAAAAGTAAAAGGTACGGACCCGGAGAACGATTTAGCTGTTATCGCAGTACCGCTTGACAGTATTTCCGATGAAACCATGTCAGCGATCGCAGTGGCTAACATCGGTGATTCTGATTCCCTGAAGGTAGGGGAGCAGGTTGTAGCCATCGGTAATGCACTGGGCTACGGCCAGTCCGTCACAACAGGTATCGCAAGCGCTGTAAACCGTACACTTTCCGATTCTTCTTCCGAGACGGGTACCGGCACAGATGACTCCGGTTCCGCAACTTATATCCAGACAGATGCAGCCATCAACCCCGGAAACAGCGGCGGCGCCCTTCTTAACATGAACGGGGAGGTCGTTGGCATCAACTCCGCAAAACTGGCCTCCACAGAAGTAGAAGGCATGGGATATGCCATCCCCATGTCAAGAGCCTCTGACATAATCGAAACACTTATGAACAAAACCACCCGTGAAAAAGTTTCCGAAGGGGAACAGGGCAGTCTGGGAATCAAAGGTGCTGATGTTACAAGTGAAGCAGAAGAGATCTATGGTCTTCCAAAAGGTGTGTACATCTCAGAAGTCGTTTCCGGCAGTGCAGCCGAAAAAGCAGGCATCTCTTCCGGAAGTGTCCTGACAAAATTTGATGGTACATCTATCACAGATATCAGCCAGCTCCAGAGTCTGCTCCAGTATTATAAGGCCGGCGAAGCCGTGGATGTGACACTGCAGGTTCCGGGCCAAAACAACAGCTATGAGGAGAAAACAGTCTCTGTCACACTGGGAAACAGCACAGATTCCGGAAAATCACAGGAAGAAAACGCTCCTTCTCCGGCAATGAATAATTTCCGGTAACCGTTTTGGACTTATAGTCCAAAAGATGTTATCATACACGAAAAACCGACTCAAAGCATAGAAAATGGCAGGCCGCGGAATTCATGGAACCGCGGCCTGCCTGTATCCAAATATTTAGAAATTCGACACATAAATATATGCGTCCTCCAATGTCACTTTTGCCGGACTGCATGGCACTTCCGGCTTCACCGGGCTGATCACCCGGACGGTCATGCCATCCTCCAGGATCTGTTTGGAGGAGACATGATATTTCTCTTCCAGCAGGCGCACCTGCTGCTCCTCTTCTGTTTTACATATCCAGGCATGCCCATCTGCCAGTTTCAGCAGCTCTCTCACAGAACCGCTGTAAAGCATTTTCCCTTTTTTCAGCACGGACAACTGGCTGCAGGCTGCCGCCAGGTCCTCCACCACATGGGTGGAAAATAATACGGTCCGCCCCACGGCAAATTCCACCAAAAGATTCCGGATACGGATCCTCTCCTCCGGGTCCAGCCCTGTTGTGGGTTCATCCACAATAAGAAACTCCGGTTCATTTAAAAGTGCCTGGATCAAACCCACTCTCCGTTTCATCCCTCCGGATAATTGTTTCATTTTCTTTTTCTGATGTTCCTCCAGGCTTGTTTTTTTCAGGTAATAGTCAATCCGCTTCCTGCATTCCCCCTCTGCGATACCGGACATTGCCCCCAGATATTCCAGGCACTCCCGGACCGTCAGATTGGGATACAGGGAAAGTTCCTGCGGAAGATATCCTATTTTCTTCTGAATGGAAGGATAATTCCTCTCCTTGTATATCAGATCATTCATCCTCACTTCCCCGGAATCCGGCCCAAGCAGTGTGGCAAGCACCCGCATCAGTGTGGTCTTGCCGGCACCATTTTCCCCAAGAAGCCCATAAACTCCGGATGGAATCGTAAAAGAAATATCGTCCAGGGCCTTTACCCCTTTTTGAAACGCAACCGTTACATTTTCTATCTGAATTGACATATACTCACCTACACCCTTTCTTCTTTCTAACTGTGTGTCTGCCAAAATCACCAACTGCCCAAATGCAGACCGCTCCAATGACAAGTGCTGCTGCTTTTCCACTGAGCCAGCTCATATCTCCGGCCTCCATGTTACTGCCTCCGAAGGCAAAGATCTGAAGAAAAGCCGGCAGTTTTACCGCGTTGCTGGATATGAGGAAAAACCAGAGGACAGCCGAAGCCCCCACTGACCCCCAAAGGCTGCCTGTGATCTTTGTAAAAAATACAGGGACAGCCTCAAACATAACAATACTCGCGGCTGTTGCCGCCATAGCGGTTAAAAACTGGCTGGGTTCCCTTCCTGCTATAAATGGTTGCTGTAGAAGATAAAACATACCATACCCCGCCGCTGCCACGCAGAACAAAAATACAAACTGTACAGCGAAACGCCGCATGATCGTTCTCCTTTGCATCTTTCCCGGTTTGATAGCCAGGATTTCCCAGGCTCCTCCGGGGATTTCCTGATAACAGGTATCTGCACACAGGACAAGTGTCAGCAGAGCAATATAGGTATCAATCGTAGGCCCAATCTCATCTACAGCAGAAACTCCCCTGACAAGCGCCAAAATGAAGATAAAGAAAAAGGCACAGATCATTTTGTAGGGCGGCAGACATATTTTAATCTCTTTCATTTCTATACCCTCCTTTTCTTCCAAATCTTTATACACCCCCAAATAACTCCTGCTGCCGCAAAAAGAAGCAGGGTTTGGTTCATAACAGCCAGGGGCGGCGGGGAAGTGTCCAAGAGCAGCCCCGGAAAACGTACGATGATAGCCAGCGGCCTTCCGTAATATCCATACTGTCCATCCGGTCCGATACTCCCCATATTTGAATAAACCATGTAAAGGATCAAAAGCGGTGTGGCCGGAAGCGGGTTTTTAAATATAAATGCCGTCAGGGCATATACGCAGATGACCATCAGTAGATTTGGCAGGATATAAACAATTGCCGCTCCGAATAAATCCCACACAGCTACCGGAAATCCCTGGTTTTTTCCATTCTGCAGACATAAAAAAGTGAAAAAGGATGTGATGAGAGCAAGAGGCAGCAAAAGTGCCAAAAAACCTCCCGTAATTTTCCCTAACACATACTGCCACGCCAAAACAGGTTTCGTATGGAGAAGCTCATAAGTGTTTTTTCTTGTATCCTGCAGAAATAAAAATGCCATTAACACAGCGGAAAAAAATACGAAGAACAGTCCTGCAAAATCCGCGAATTTTCTGGCAAAATATTCGGAATACCGCATCTGCCCGAATTTTTCTTCCATGTACGCGTTAACTTCCTCTGCGCTCCCCTGTCTAAGCTTTGCCTCCTGTAAGTAATAATCCGTCTTGGTGTAGCCGTAATGGTCAATCAGATAATCGCTAATTTCGTCTTGCTTGTATTTCTCTTTCAGAAACATTTCTGTTATCGCATCGGTCTCTTCCTTGCTGACATCCAGTGATTCCCTGAGTTCTCTGCAGATATCCGGCAGGGCCAGCTCAATCTGCTCCTCCTCTGTTGCCGGCAGATATCCGTCCATAATATCTGCATCTGCTATATTTTTCAGCTTGGCAGATGCAACCTGCGCGTCATTTTTCCAGTAATGCAGCTTCAGATAGGGCTGCAGGATCTGAAAAAGTCCAAAAACGATCAGCAGGATTCCCGCATAGTAGATCGGATTTTTCAAAAACCCTTTCTGCTCTTTTTTGATTATAACCTTCATAATGCATTCCTCCTTGTTATGCTTTGATCATAAACTATAAATAACAACAAAAAGACAACAAAAAGGCCGGAATTTCTTCCGGCACTGCATAATTTCTGTCTCTATTCTATTCTCTGCACATGAAACCCCGCCTTTACATAGGCACCGCCTATATCGGCACTGCCTAAAAGCAGCTTTCCTCCATGCTTTTCACAGTATAATTTGCTCAAATACATGCCAAGTCCAAAATGTTTCAGATCATCTGCCAGGTTATCATGATAGAAAGGTTTCGTGATTTCGTCCTCCTCCCCATGGAATCCCACCCCGTCATCCCCAAGGCAGATAAAGAGCTTATCTTCAGAAACCTCCAGAGAGATAAGGATCATATGCCTGGCATACCGCACCGCATTTCCCAGAAGATTTTCAAAAACCTCACAGATGACAGAATAATCCCCCAGAAAACTCTCCGGTATATCCTCTGTTTTTATCACGGCCCGGCAATCTTCCCTGTCTGCCAGAACCTTTGCCGTATTTTCCATATACCGAAGCAGGACAGCCGTTTCTATTTTCTCATAATGGATCTCTCTATCTTCAATCCCTGACAGCCGCCGCATCTGCTCTACAAAAGCATTCATCCGGTCAATCTGCTGCATGCCGGACTGCAGGATATCTTTTGTATCCTGCTCACTTAACTGTTCGCCCGGCAGAAATTCCATAAGGGTCTCCTGATATCCCCGGAGCACGGCAAGGGGGGAACGGATATCATGTGCAATGACAGCCTTCAGAGTCCGCTCCTGCTCCACCATGTTCCAGAGTTTCTTGTTATTTTCCTGGAGCTGGGAACGCATCCGGTCAAACTCACGGCAGAGCTGTCCCATCTCGTCTTTTTTCCTGTAATGCACAGGGAAATCCAAACGGTTTTCCTGTATCTTCCTGGAACCCTCTGTGAGAATTTCGAGAGGTTCTTTGATCTTATCCCTGTAAAAACAGAAAACTGCGATAATGCTTCCCATCATGGGAAGGACCAGCATGGTCCAGGTTTCAACCGCATCGCAGATCTGTGATATGATATAGTCCCGGTAAACCATATCCTTTTTGTCAGGTCTTTTCACTTCGGCAGTATATCCGTACCCCACTTCATGACCCGACAGTATATCACTGTCCGTATATTGGGTCCATATGTGTTTCTGCGTCTGTTCCGCTGTCAGGATAATACCTGAGGAGATAAAAAACGTAAGTATCAGTGCAGCAACCACATAGAGTATGATTGTTTTCCTGAGCGAAAGATTTTTTATTTTTTCCATCGGTACCCACTTCCCCATACGGTTTCAATATACCCTGTCTCGGTATATTCCTCCATTTTTCTGCGGATCCTTCTGATCAGTTCCGTGATCACCCGGCTGTCTCCCTCCGCATCATAGCCGCATACTTTTTCGTAAATTCTTTCTTTGTCAAATACCTGTCCGGGATTCCCAGATAAAAATTCTACGATATCATATTCCAGCTTTGTCAGTTCCAGTTCCCTGTCCCCAAACATTGCTTTTCTTGCACTGTAGTCCAGCAGCAGTCCCTCTTTGTATTTTAACCGGGTCTTGTGCCGGTTTCTCTCCTCCCGCTTTATATGCGCCGTGATTCTGGCCTCCAGTTCTTTCAGGCTGAACGGTTTGAGTATATAATCATCTCCCCCCGCCAGAAGGCCGTTTACCCTGTCCTGCTCCTCTACCCTGGCAGTGAGAAACAGGATCGGACAGGAGACCAATTCCCGTATTTTTACACACAGCTCCATACCGTCCATGCGGGGCATATTGATATCCAGCAGGATCAGATCCGGGACATCCTCAATTTTCTCCAACGCCTCCATACCATCCTCTGCAAGCAGAATGCGGTATCCTCTTAAACGGAAATAATTCTCCAGCATTTTAAGAAGGGCTTTATCATCATCAACAAACAGTAATTTATACATATGTCCTATCTTTCCAGTCAGAGTTCATAAAATTCGATGCTGCTCCTGATTTTACGAACATGCTGCTGCATCCTTTCCTAATACCAATCTTTAACTGGGATTATACTATAAAAATTTGTGATATACAAATTAATCTTACCTGAAATCCTCTTGCATTTTGAAAACAAAGTGCTATAATATTTCATATGGAAGCATAGCTCAGCCGGGATGAGCGTTCGCCTCACACGCGAAAGGTCAGGAGTTCGAGCCTCCTTGCTTCCATTTCTTTATGGGGATATAGCTCAGCTGGGAGAGCGATACGTTCGCAACGTATAGGTCACGGGTTCAAATCCCGCTATCTCCATAATTTCTTTTTCACATCCCATAAAATAGCAGGATTTCTTCTGCTTTTCATAAAAACTTTACTCTTTTCACACAAATATCACCAACCCTTCACATTTTTTCCAAGAAATGGTCATAATTACCATATATACTCTTATTATAAAAAGAGTAAAGGAGGCTTAACACATGATAGGAACTTTAATGAATAACGGCCGCACCTGTGTTCTCAAAGAGAATGGCGGCAGCAAGAAGATACCCGTTCATCCGGAACAATATGTGTATGTGCAGGTCTCTAATGCGTGGATACCTGCCATACTGAAATATTCCGGTGAACGGCAGAACTGGTATTTTGAATACCTGCCCAAGCTGCCGGTGAACGGCTGCAGGGTTATGACTAAGTAAAAACAGGATACGGTAAGATAAACCGGGGGCTGTCGGTTAATACCGATTTTTAGTCCTTTACCCCAAAATAGGAAGATCCCGTAGGATCAGGTACTTTTCAGCACTTGATCCCTACGGGATTTTCCTATTGCCCAGGATCTGCCCTCTCACACAGACCTGTCCGCAGTCTGGGACCAAAAAGCCGCAGTAATGACCTCCTGAAATTGACAAGCTTTATGATATTGTCTATAATATTTTTATTACACATGTAAGATTTATGGAGGGATTTATTATGACTGCCTTGCCGCAAATATCCGAAGCCGAATTTGAAGTTATGAAAATCGTATGGAAATATGCGCCGATCAATACCAATGAAATAACCGAAAAATTATTACAAACTACAGCCTGGAGTCCAAAGACAATACAGACTCTGATCAAACGTCTCGTAACCAAAGGCGTCCTATCCTATGAAAAGCAGGGCAGGGTATTTGTTTATACGCCGTTAGTACGGGAGAGCGAATACATCAATCAGGAAAGTGACTCCTTTCTGGATCGTTACTATGATGGAGACATTACCAGAATGCTGTCTTCCTATCTTGAAAACGATAAACTGTCCGAAACAGAAATAAACTCGCTTCGCTCCCTCCTTTCCAAACGTCCCAAGAAAGGGGGCGGTTCGCATGGCTAATTTTATGATATGCTTTTTGTTCTGTAATATTTTTATCAGCGGTATCATCGGGCTTCTCTTAACCGTCAAGCGGATCTTCAAAAACAACCTGTCCAGCCGCATGCACTATAATCTGTGGTTCCTGTTGCTGGGATTACTGGCAGTTCCTTTTCTGCCATTTCGCCTGGCCGGTTTCCCTGAAATATTATCATGGACTGCCTCATGGTACAGTTCCCCTCCGCCCGATGCCGGAACGACTATGAGTGAATTATCCGGTGGAAGCCTAAACGGAACAAGGAATTGGATGAATGATCTTACGCTTTCCGTAAGCAGCAAGACACCTTCCCTTGCCGTATATATAGTATCAGGGATATGGATAGCAGGGATCTTTGCCATGGCTCTGTTGGCGTTCCGAGCATCCGTGCGGTTACATCAAGTCAGACGATCCGCACTCCCCCTTCAAAATGCAAAAGTCCGCAGATTATATCAGGAATGTTTGAAGGAGATGGCGATCAAAAAGCAAATCCCGGTTTACAGTACCGCATTCTTAAAATCACCGATAATGGTAGGATTGTTGAAGCCGTGTATTTTTCTGCCGATCCACTTGATCTCTGATTATGACGAATCGGATATGCGGTATATGCTGCTGCATGAACTACAGCATTACAAACACAAAGATGCCATTGCCAGTTACCTGATGAGTATTGCAGGGGTCATCTATTGGTTCAATCCCTTTGTTTGGCATGCACTGAAGGAAATGCGTAATGACAGGGAAGTCGCCTGTGACACCTCTGTTTTAAATATGCTTGAAGAGGATGCTTACGAAGATTATGGTAATACATTGATTAACTTTGCGGAGAAAATATCCACTACCTCTTTTCCGTTTTCTGCCGGCCTTGGCGGTAATAAGAAACAAATAAAAAAACGCATCATCAACATTGCCTGCTATCAAAAGCCGACATTAAGGAAAAAGCTAAAGGGGATGGCTGCATTTATATTAGCTGCCGTTCTGCTTTTAGGATTCGCGCCGATATTGTCAACCTCCGCAGCAGAAGCCAGCCACTACCAATGGGAAACCTCTTCTGAGAACATTTCCCATATAGACCTTTCTGCATACTTTGGGGAATATGAGGGCAGCTTTGTCCTGTACGATCTAAGCGATGACAAATGGAGCATACACGATATGGAGCATTCCACTTTACGGACAGCTCCAAACTCCACATACAAAATATATGATGCCCTGTTTGGTTTAGAAGAAGGCATTATAACACCGGACAACTCCTTCCTTGCATGGAATGGAGAAACCTATCCGTTTGAAGCATGGAACGCTGACCAGACCCTGCTGACTGCAATGCACGCCTCTGTAAACTGGTATTTCCAGACATTGGACAGGCAGCTTGGGACTGATGTGCTTTCTGATTACATGCAGCAGATTGGATATGGCAATCAAAACATAAGCGGCGGTTTATCTGATTATTGGATGGAATCTTCCCTGGAGATCTCTCCCGTTGAACAGGTCAGGCTTCTCACCAAACTATATACCAATGATTTCGGTTTTGATCCTGAAAATATCAATACAGTGAAAAAATCTCTCCTTCTTTCTTCATCCGAAGTCGGAAGCTTCTACGGAAAAACAGGAACCGGACGTGTGGACGGACATGATGTAAATGGATGGTTCGTGGGCTTACTTGAAGCCACCGATAATACCTACTTTTTTGCCACCAATATCAGCGCGGATGAAAACGCTGCCGGAAGTGATGCGGCAGAAATAACAATGTCCATATTATCCGATTTAAATATCTGGAAATAAAAATAAGATCGGGCAGAATCTGCTCTCCCACAGGCACATGGGAAACACCCAGACAGCAGCGCCAGGATTAGTTAATTTTATTGGTAACGTATTTCTTTACCAATATTGTATTCTTTTCCTCTTTTGTTATAATGGTTAATAATCTTTAACGAAAGGAGTTACCCCATGTCAAATCATTCCGTAACCATTGATACAGCTTCATGCATTGGCTGTGGTTTATGTGCCGGGACATGTGCCGCACATAATATAGAGGTAAAAAACGGAAAGGCGAAAACCATACTGGAGGACTGCGTCCTGTGCGGACAATGCACTGCAGTGTGTCCCAGAGAAGCCGTCACGATCAGCGGCTATGACGCAAAACCAATCGCTAAAAAAGGAACCGTGCGCCTGGATCCCGATGAAGTCCTGGACGTCATCCGTTTCAGACGCACGGTCCGGCAGTTTCAAAAAAAGGAGATTCCCCAGTCTGTGCTGGAACAGATTCTGGAGGCAGGCAGCCTCACACATACTGCTAAAAATATGCAGGATGTTTCCTTTGTTGTCCTAGATAAAGAAAAAGACACGGTGGAACAGATGGCTGTCCGCATTTTTAAAAGGCTCAAACCCATTGCGGACTTATTCAGCCCCATGGCAAGGCTAAATAAAATACACAAACATTTTTTCTTCTTCCAGGCCCCTGTTGTCATTGTCATTCTGGCAAAAGAGAAAACAAATGGGATTCTTGCAGCACAAAATATGGAGTTTGTAGCAGAGGCTCACGGACTGGGGGTACTGTTCAGCGGATTTTTTACTTCTTCAGCCAATCTCTCACGAAAGATCCAAAAAGCACTGCAGGTTCCCAAAGGAAAAAAAGTGGCTGCTACCTTGGTGTTAGGTTATCCCGGGGTAAAATTTCTCCGCTCCGCTCAGCGTGAAAAACCGGATGTCAAATATATGTAGAGGGTAACTGTTCAGTACCCTGACAGTTACAGGCAAAAATCCATGCAGAATCGCCTTTGGCCATGGGATTTTTGCTTGGCTGCGGAATGCTTTCTTACGGTCAGCGCAGTGAATGCGCAAACCTACTGAATAGTTACTGTAGAGGATCATAAAATGGAAAAAGAATGTGAAGCGCGTTTACAGGATATTGTCTATGGCTTTCGGAATTGCAGAAATGCATTTACCGCTATCGGTGATGAGACAAGACAGCTGATACTGCTTGTACTTTTGGAAAGTGACTTATCCGGTATCCGGGTTGGGGAGATTGCAGAGAAAACACATCTGACAAGACCATCTGTATCCCACCATCTGCGGATTCTAAAAGACGCAGGAATCGTCAATATGAGAAAAGAAGGAACAAAAAATTATTATTATGTCAGTCTGGATGAAACCCAATGGAAGAATATGACCGATTTGATCAATCTTATATATGAGAGTATCCGGCATATCCACTGATATATCACAGGAAGGAAACGATTATGATATTATATTTTTCAGGAACAGGCAACAGCGCCCATATCGCACAGAAAATCGGTGAGAACATCTCCGATGAAACACAAGATCTGTTTAATAAAATCCGTGACCACGATTTTTCCGAACTGCATTCAGACACTCCCTGGGTGATTGTCTCTCCTACCTACGCATGGCGTATTCCCCGCGTTCTGCAGGAATGGCTGACTAAAACAACGCTTAAGGGAAACAGGGATATTTATTTTGTCATGACATGTGGAAAAAATATAGGAAATGCCGGTGCACACATAAAAAAATTATGTACATCCAAAGGTTTACATTATAAAGGATGTGCAGCGGTGGTCATGCCTGAGAATTACATTGCCCTGTTCAGCGCCCCTGCAGAGGGCGAGGCACGTGAAATTATCCGCCGTGCTGAAGAGAAGATAAACAAGGTATCCCTTTTCATCAAAAATAAAGAAAAGCTCTTACAACCTGCCGTCACTTTTAAGGACAGAATAGACAGCGGGGTTGTAAACGATATATTTTACCCTGCCTTTGTACATGCTAAAAAGTTTTACGCTACGGATGCCTGTATTTCCTGCGGCAAATGTGAAAAAGTCTGTCCCATGAAAAATATCACGCTGGAAAAAGGAAAGCCTGTGTGGAGTGATCACTGTACACACTGTATGGCCTGTATCTGCCGCTGTCCCACTGAAGCGATCGAATACGGAAAGCACACCAAAGGATTGTCCAGGTATGTTTTTCCGGAAAAATGATAAAAAATAAAACCTTTTTCTTCCTTCCCGGGTTATATATAATGGAAGACAGGAAGGGGGGAGCCTATGGATGACAGAAAAATGATCAAAGAAATACAAAACGGCAGAAAAGAATACCTAAATCTGCTGGCGGAAAAATATTACGACGACATTTACCGCTTCTGCTGTTACCAGACCGGCAACCCTGATTTTTCCTATGATCTGGCGCAGGAAACTTTTCTTCGTTTCATACGCTATGTGGACAACTACCGTTATAAAAATCTGAAAGGCTATCTTCTTACCATAGCCAGAAATGTCTGTTTTGACTATTTCACCGGGGAAGCTGCCTCCCACCGTCATCTTACCTCTACACCTCTGGAAGAATCCGCCCCGGAAGATCCGGCCGTCCGTCGGGCTGACAGCTCCGGGATACAGGACGATCTGCTGGGGGTTGTTATCCGGGAAGAACGTTCCAGACAGTTGGTACAGGCCCTTATGAAACTGCCGGATATCCAGAGGGAAGTTATTGTCCTTCACAGTCTCTACGGCCTGAAGCACAGAGAGATCGCGCAGATTACCGGCACCAGTCCATCCACGGTGAAATCCCGGATGAAGCAGGGAATGGACAAATTGAAGCGCACATTAAAGAAGGAGGATTTTTATGGCTGACACGAAAATACCCGTACCACACATCCCCGTAAACCGGGAAAAAAAAGAAGCTTGCCTGAAAACCATCCGTGCTGAGATAGACGCGTTAGATCTGAAAAGACAGATTTCCATGCCGAAGCTGCTGCTGGACCAAATACATTATATTTCTTTGGAATACTGGATCATACAGTCTTTCTTTTTGATCGCTGCGGTTGTCCTGCTGACCTGTTTCGGTTCTCTGATAAAAGGCAGCGAAAATATTCTGCCGCCTGTCTGCGCCCTTTCCTCCGGTCTGGGTCTGGCGGCTGTGCTGGAACTGGCAAAAAGCCGTTCCTGTCGTATGGCGGAATTGGAACAGAGCTGCTGCTTTAACCTGGGACAGATCTGGGCAGTGAAACTGGTTTTTTCAGCGGGTGTAAACTTATGTATTCTGACTCTGCTGCTTTTTGGTATCCGGGATCAGACAGAATACAGCATTTTTGCCCTCTGTCTGTATCTGCTTGTCCCATTTATTTTTTCTCATGTTTGTTATTTTTTCCTGTTGTCAACAAGAAGGCTCTCCTCCCAGAAAATGATCCTGAGCGGAACCCTTTTGCTTGTCTTCCTGTTTTCCCTGTTTCCCGCAGCCTTTCCAAAAGCGTACCAAAGCCTCTATCTGCCCCTATGGGCCATGGCACTGGCAGCCGGAATTGTGATTCTGGCTATAGAGCTGCACAGGCTGTTTTACAGTTTAACTACAGGAGGTAAAGAATTTTGCTGGAATTAAAAGCACAAAATGTCACAAAGCATTACAAGGAAAAGACAGCCGCAGACCATATCTCTTTCACACTGAAAAACGGTGTGTACGGGCTTCTCGGGGAAAACGGTGCAGGCAAGACTACACTTCTGCGCATCCTCTGCGGTATTCTCATGCCCGATAAAGGGGCGGTAACACTGGACGGCATCTCCATCCATAAAATGGGGGCATCCTACCGTACCCTGCTGGGCTATCTGCCCCAGGATTTTGGTTATTACCCAGACTTCACCGTGAAACGCTACTTACTCTATCTGGCATCCCTAAAAGCACTTCCCAGAGAACGGGCACTGACCCGATATGAGGAAATGCTGGAGCTTACAGGACTCCAAGAGGAGGAAAAGCGGAAGATCAAACATCTCTCAGGAGGCATGATACGAAGGCTGGGGATTGCCCAGGCCCTGCTCAATGACCCGAAGATCCTTCTGCTGGATGAACCCACGGCAGGCCTTGACCCAAAGGAACGCATCCGTTTCCGAAATATCATCAGCTCTCTGGGACATGACAGGCTGGTGCTCCTCTCCACTCATATTGTGTCGGATGTGGCAAATGCTGCTGACAGGATACTGATCATGCGCAGGGGGAAGATCATAGAAGATCAGACACCGGATACCCTGATCCAGACGGCCTCCGGACATGTATGGGAAGTTACAGCCTCCCCCCGGGAGGCGGAATCCATTCAGAAGCAATTTCCTGTGTGCAATGTGAGGACAGAAGGAGAAAACCTGCGGATACGCATTCTCTCCCGTAATTGTCCATCTCCACATGCCAGCCAAGTACAGCCTGACCTGGAAGACGCTTATCTCTATGTCACAGAAAACAGGGAGGTGTGCTGATATGCTGTTCCGAAATGAATTGTACAAGATCTGTTCCAGGAAAATACTTATGATCGGAGCACTGCTGGGCTTTTTATTCATGGCAGCCTATGTTCAGATGTCTGCCCTTGGCACAGAATTTGTTTTTGATAACGGTACCTGTCTGAGAAGAACACAAGCCATTCAATATGACCGGGAAATCGCCCGCCGTTACGCAGGCCCCCTGACCCGGGAAAAGGCGGAGGCTGTCATAGAAGAATTTGGCTGGCATATAAATGATAATGATCTGGATACAGAGGATACAGGCGATACTGCACCTGGCTATTATGCCAATTCCACCAGCCGCTTTGTGACCACCCGCCTTTCCAACTCCAGATCCCAGGGGGGTGTCCCCACTGCCCTTGCCGGTACGGACGACAAGTATGCCGCGGAAATGATGAGCGGAGAATATGTATACGGCTATATCGGCGGCTGGGACAACACCTTCAGTGAAACGCATATGATGGTCCTCTGGATCGTCTCTGCACTGGTGATCATTTCCTGTGCTCCTGTCTTCTCTGAAGAGTACGCGGGACAGGCGGCCGATATTCTGCTGACCACACAAAACGGAAGGACAAAGACAGCGGCTGCCAAGATCCTTGCAGCATTTGCGTGGGCAGGCGGCATATACCTTCTGTTTACCCTGCTTCTTACAGGGGCCTTTCTGTCTATTTATGGCAGCGACGGCCTTGCGGTCAGCGCAGGCCTTTCTTTTCCCGACTTGATCACAGGCAATCTATTTTGGAATGGCGACCCCAAAAGGACCACCGGTGCCGTACTGCTGGTTTATCTGCTGGCAGGGCTTTTTTCTGTTCTCGTGACTGCTGCTATAACGCTGTATATTTCCTCTGTAAAAAAGAGCTCTTTTACCACTATGCTTTGGTCCGCTGCTGCTTATCTGCTCCCTGCAGCCCTTTACACCGTTTTCCTTGTGGAAATGAGACCCGGCAGGATCGTAATGCTGCTCCGGATGCTGTTCAATTGTCTTCCGTTCTTCCTGCCGCTCCATGAACTTACCTCCGCGCCCTTTGCTTACCGTTTGGGCAGCTATCTGATCTCAGGCATTATTCTGGTCTTTGCCTGCCTGTTCGGATGCAGGAAATACTGCCGCTATCAAGCGGGAAAATAGACTCATCAGAATTCCCACATACAGGCATGGCCGCTGTCTCCAAAAAGTCTTTGGTACGTTCCCATGCAACAGACAACGAGTCCGGCAAGCCGGACTCGTACGCGAAATGGCAACAGTTCAGAAAGGCTGAACTGTTACGCGAAATGATCCTATAATGGTTATTGTTCTTCCAGGATCAAAAGGTTCCATTTCGGTAAGAACAACTTTTCCCCTGCCCTCTTGGTCTCCCCTGAAAACAGCTCTGTCCATGTTCCCTCCGGGCACACAGCCTCCTGTTTCTCTCCGGAATAGTTGAGGAAATAATACACCTGTTTTCCTATTTGGTTTCTGCCGCCCCGCACAATGACCGGGAATCCGCAGGAACCTGGATTCGGATGGATCTGGCAGTCATTTAAAAGTTCTCCCAACAGCTTTTTCAGCAGTTTTGGGCTGAACATACATCCCAGGTACACAGCTTTTCCTTTGCCGAACGTATTCTCTGTGACTGCGGCATACTGGCCCCAGTTGTCATGCACATACCGAAGAACCGTCTCTGCCCCCTTTGCCTGAATACATTCCATGAATACCTCTGCTCCCTCTTTGTCCTCTCTGCTGCAAAGCCTGCCTTCCAGGTATGTATCCACCGGGTATGTAAACTGATTATACAGGATTCCAAAACATTCAGACAGGATATGCGGCTGGGAATCATGGTAAACTTTCACGTTCTCATTGGCATAAGCAGTCTTGAACGTACCCAGAAGACATCCGCCGTTCTGCGTAAATTTTCTGATCCTGAGAAGCGTCTCCTCCGACACACAGTAGAGCGCGGGAAGGATCAGCATCTTATAATCTTCCAGATTTTCCGCCTCCGGCGACACAAGATCACATTCCACATTCATCTCATAGAGGGCATCATAAATCCAGCGCACCACATCGTTGTAGGATTTCTTCTGCTCCGGACTGTCCTGGATCGGGAACCATTTCAGACCTGACAGCGCTTCATTGCTCACCATAATGGCAGCCTTATTCTCTTTTTTCAAATGGAGCAAATGGCTTCCCAGACGCTTCATTTCATTTCCGATGACCACTGCTTCCCGATATGTCTTGTTCTCAGCAAAATCATGGCTTAACAGCCCCCTCCAGTAAGTCTCAAAGGAATTATGGATGGAGTGCCAGTGCCAGTATTCCACGCAGTCCGCTCCGCCTGCCAGATGGGAAAATGCCTGCAGCCTGAGCTGCCCGTCATAAGGCACCCACTGGGTAAAGCCCTGAGCCTCGGTCTCCAGCACATAGTAGTTGTCCTGCTTTAAGGAACGTGTCAAATCCCCGCCAAAGGCGATCTCCTTCCCCGTCAGCTTTGACTGGGTCGGATGATAGATATCACACCCTGCAACATCCAGGCATTTGGATACATGGAAATGGTTTACCTCCGGCTGTACACCAAAGGAATGGTTCCTCCACTCAAAATCAAAGTTATGTGTGATAAACTGGTCTTCCCTCTTATATTCCCGTACAAGGGCTGCCTGCCAGGACAGAAATTCCGTCACCAGGCCCCGCTGGAATTTTTCAAATTCACAGCCCAGACTGCCGTTGATCGTCCCTCTCACATCGGGAAAATCCTCCCAGGAGTGCAGGGCATTGCTCCAGTAATTCATGCCGAATTCCCGGTTCATGGCTTCCACATCACCTTGGAATTTGTCTTTCAAGTAAGCAATAAATGCCTCCTGTACGCGTTCCCCTGCGGTCCCGTAATATTTTGTCTCATTGTCGATCTGATAGCCTATGACACACGCTCTGTCCTTCACATGATCCATCAGTTTTCTTATGACACGTTCACTGTAAAACAGATAATGGCGGTTGGTGATATCCATGATCTGTCTTGCCCCGTAGATACCCCTGCCCTGTTTTGTCACTGCCATCACATCCGGATGTTTTTTCTCCATCCAAGCCGGAATGGCATAAGTAGGCGTGCCCACGATCACGTGGATACCGGCCTCCTCCATGGCATTCAGAACCCGGTCAATATGGTAAAAATCAAACACCCCATCCTGGGGTTCCAATGTGCTCCAGGTGGATTCCGCGATCCTCACCAGATTGATCCCTGCCTTTTTCATCATTGCAACATCTTTTTCCAGTCTGTCATAAGGCATATATTCATCATAATATGCCACACCGTAGAGTAATTCATCCATATATTTTCTGCTGTCCTTTCTGGTTTATACAAGGCAGCTTTCTGATGAAGGTGCAATGACCGGAACCTCTTCTCCGGCCTTTTTCATCTCCTCCTGAAGTTCCTTTGCAAGCTGCGCTCTGATATCTCTATACTTATCATCTTTTGCCAGATTCGTCAACTCATATGGATCATTTTTTAAATCGTAGAGGAAATCTTCCTCATAATAGCCGCTTTAAGGGTACAAGTTACCGTCGAGCCCGGGAGCATGTATGCTGTAAGACTCTTATACAAAAAAACGCCCCAGGCCGGCTTGTCTCCGGTCTGGGGCAGTATCTCTCTTATTGATCCAGTTTGCTGTAAATATCAAAACAATCCAGGGTTGCAAAGTAATCTTTCGGCGTTTCCGCGCGGCGGATGAGCTGTGTGCTGCCGTCTTCCTTCAGAAGGATCTCCGCGGATTTTAGTTTTCCATTATAATTATATCCCATGGCATAGCCGTGTGCACCTGTGTCATGGATGACCAGCAAGTCTCCTTTTTCGATTTCAGGCAGCATGCGGTCAACTGCAAATTTGTCATTGTTCTCGCACAGGGAGCCTGCAATATCGTATTTGTGGTCACAGGGTTTGTCTTCTTTTCCCATGACCGTGATATGGTGATAGGCACCGTACATGGCAGGGCGCATCAGATCCACCGCACAGGCATCCACGCCGATATACTCCTTGTGGGTGTGTTTTTCATGGATGGCTTTGGTTACCAGACAGCCGTATGGTCCCATCATAAAACGTCCCATTTCCGAATAGATCGCCACATCCCCCATACCGGCAGGAACCAATACTTCCTCGTACACCTTTTTCACACCTGCTCCGATGACACGGATATCATTTGCCTCCATATCAGGGGTATAAGGAATGCCCACGCCTCCTGACAAGTTGATGAACTTAATATCTGCCCCGGTCTCCTGTTCCAGCTTTACGGCAAGCTCGAAAAGTTCTTTTGCCAGCACCGGGTAATACTCATTTGTCACCGTATTGCTGGCCAGAAATGCATGGATCCCAAATTCCTCCGCACCTTTTTCCTTGAGGACGCGGAAGGCTTCAAACATCTGCTCTGTGGTCATTCCGTATTTTGCATCCCCAGGATTGTCCATGATGCCGTTCCCCATCTCAAACACACCGCCCGGATTATAGCGGCAGCTAATGCGTTTTGGGATAGCACCCAAGGTCTTTTCCAGGAAATCAATATGTGTGAAATCATCCAGATTAATGGTGGCTCCCAGTCTGCCGGCATACACATAATCCTCTGCCGGTGTGTCATTGGAGGAGAACATAATGTCATCCCCTGTGCAGCCCATGGCTTCGGACAGCATCAACTCTGTGTAGGAGGAGCAGTCACAGCCGCAGCCGTATTCTCTTAAAATATCCACCAGGAAGGGATTTGGATTTGCCTTCACTGCAAAATATTCCTTAAACCCTTCATTCCAGGAAAATGCCTCTTTCACTGCTTTCACGTTCTCCCGGATTCCTTTCTCGTCATACAGGTGAAAGGGCGTTGGGTATTTTTTTACAATTTCATCCAACTGTTCTTTTGTGACAAATGTTTTTTTCTCCATTGAAACTTTCTCCTTTGGTAATTTCTTTTATATCAACAATTTTCAATCCACCTGGCAACGGCAAGCAGGGATTCCATTTTGCCGTCCAGCAGTTGGTCCACCGGTGAGGAATCCGTGAGCAGGTCGGGTATCATTATGGTTATCATACCTGCTTTGTGGGCAGAGCGTATGCCGTTGTAAGAGTCCTCAAGGGCAAGGGCATGGGCCGGGCTGACCTTCAGCGCTTCGCAGGCTTTCAGGTAAATCTCAGGGGATGGTTTTGCCTCGGAAACCATACTCCCTGTGATGACAGCCGTAAAATATGCGGTTATCCCTTCCCGTTTCAGATTGTTCTTTGCATACTCGTGGCTTGATGAGGTTGCCACCGCCATGGGGATCCCCCGCTGTGCCAGCACATCCAGAAGTTCATGAAGCCCTTTCTTTGCCGGAAGTCCATTCTTTTCCTCATACTCCCAAAATGCTTTTCTGTATTCATCCCGGAACTGTCCGAAGGGAAAATCTTCCCCGTACTTGTCTTTAAAGTGGCGCTTTCTCTTGTCTACATTAAAACCAAGGGTATGAAAAATATTATCCCCCAGCTTTCCGTATCCCATCCGCTCTCCCGCCACATCCCAGGAGTATTTTACGATCCTCTCACTGTCAAACATCAGGCCGTCCATGTCAAAGACAACGCCGTGGATTTCTTTTTTCTCCATAGTTCTGCTCCTTTTTGTACGGATACTATCATAACGGTTTTTTCCGCATTTTGCAACACAAAAACTCCCCAGATATACTGGGGAGCCTCAGAAAAGTTACTGTACACTCCGTGTTCAGTAACACGCTTCGCGATGCACAGATATGGAGCATTCTGCCCCATATCGCGCTGGCTGCCTCGGGATTTTCATGCTTCCGGCATGAAAACACCTCCCGGTACAGTGGCCTGTGTACAGTAACTCAGAAAATCATAATTTTTTATTTTACTTCGATCACATGGAGCATATTGGTAACATTCTGCTCATCCTTGCGGCTGTTGGTAGCCGGGTCACCGGCGGTGAAGACTGCAAGCTGGCCTTTTTTCACAAGGCGTTTGCGTTTTACGGTCTCCATGGCACTTGTCAGGATGTTCTCTGTAGTGTCTTTTGTATTGCCTTTCAGCGGTCTGACACCCCAGTAGAGCTGCATCTTGTGCTGTACAAACTCGTTGGGTGTGATAGCGTAAATGGGCATAGTCGGACGGAAGCTGGATACCAGCCTTGCGGTCTTGCCTGACATGGTCGGTGTGATGATACAGTCCGCATCAATATTTCTGGCTGTGCGGACAGATGAAATACCGATGGCACTGGATACCAATGTCTGTTTGTACATGGTCCTGTGCTGGATGTATTTGTCATAATCCACATGTTTTTCTGTATCCTCAGCGATCTCCCCCATCATGGTCAGGGCTTCTACCGGGTATTTACCTGCTGCGGTCTCTCCGGAAAGCATAACTGCATCGGTTCCGTCATAGATGGCATTTGCCACATCCGCCACCTCCGCACGCGTTGGACGGGGATTACGGATCATAGAATCCAGCATCTGCGTGGCGGTGATGACCGGAATATAGTTTTCATTGCATTTTTTGATGATCAGCTTCTGGATGTAAGGTACTTCCTGGGCCGGTATCTCCACACCCAGGTCGCCTCTGGCCACCATGATGCCGTCTGCGGCTGCAATGATCTCGTCAATATTCTCAACACCCTCTGCGTTCTCGATCTTTGCAATGATGCTGATCTGCTCTGCGTGATGCTCCTGCAGAATCTTGCGGATCTCCTTGACACCTGCTGCATTCCTGATAAAAGAAGCGGCGATGAAATCAATATCCTGCTGGATACCAAAAATGATATCCGCCTTGTCTTTCTCTGTGATAGCCGGAAGTTTCACTCTGACGTTAGGTACATTTACGCCCTTTTTCTCCCCCAGCTCTCCGCCGTTGGCAACTGTACAGACAATATGTTCCTTTTTCACAACCTTTACGTCCAGCTCAATAAGACCGTCATCGATCAGGATCTTATTGCCCGGTTTGACCTCTTTTGCCAGTCCGGGATATGTGATGGAACATCCTTTTTCATTACCTGTCATTTCTTCCATATAGAGAGTGAAATCTGCGCCCTCTGTCAGAGTTACTTTCTTTCCATCCTCCAGGACTCCGGTACGGATTTCCGGGCCTTTGGTGTCAAGGAGTATAGCTACCGGCTTATCCAGCTCTTCTCTGACATTTTTCAGCAGGTTCATACGGTTACGCTGTTCCTCGTAATCCCCGTGTGAAAAGTTGAAGCGGGCCACATCCATGCCGTGTCTGACCAGCGCTTTCATTGTGGCTTTTTTGTCCGTATTCGGACCCATGGTACATACAATCTTCGTCTTGCGCATAAATTCCTCCTAATGATATCGTCACTTTATATGTTCATGAGTAAAAAGATGATCCTGGCAGTATTCATAGTTACCGTTGCATTTGGAGCAGAAACGGAATTCCAGGTTATCCCCGTCCTTTTCCGTCCTGCCGCACACTGCGCATTTATGCTTTGTCACACCCGGTGCCATTTTGGGATGGACTGCTTTTTGAAACTGCTGCCGCCTGTGCACCTCTTTTGGATTGATATGGTTGTAATTCCTGGTGGCAAAAAAGAAAACAATGAAGTTCAGCAGGGATGCAATGATCATCATTCTGATTGACCAGATCGGTGTCTTTATAAAGTTATAAACCAGGTATGCCACATCCAGATATGCCAGCCACTTGATCTTCACCGGAATGATAAAGTACAGAAGAAGCTGCATATCCGGATAACTGGCTGCAAAAGCCAGGAAGATTGACAGGTTGATATAATATGTGGAGATAGCTGCCATCCCGTACAGGGAATTTACTGGCCCTTGTATGAAATACAGCAGAAAAGCACCGATGATCGTGCTTAAAATACCTCCCAGGATATAGACATTATATCTGAAATCTCCCCACGTCTTCTCAAGGGAAGTACCCAGGGAATAATACAGTGCAAGCATGATGATGGTAAATATATTAAGCCCGGATGGAGGAATCAAAAGCCAGCTCACAAGTCTCCATATCTGTCCTTGCAGAATGTGGGCGGGACTCAGCATCAGATAAGCGCTGATCGGAATTCCTGTAACGTCACCCAGAAAATAAAGTACATATCCGATCACATATAGCAGGATGATGTACTTTGTCAGATTTCTAATGGTGAAACGCCCAAACTTCCTTTCCATTTTGTTCAAAAAATTCATAAATTCTCCTCGTTTCTGATATCAATATTCCCCCCTCAAGGGAAACTTTCCTGTCTTTAGAAAAGATTTTTCTTGGAGAAGATCAATGCAACCAGTAAGCTCAGGACCAAAGACAGCACGATCACGATCACAAACCCATAAGGACTCCCCGCAAAAGGCATCCCCGAGGTATTCACGTTCATGCCGTAGGCACTGAATATCATGGTCGGAATGGACATGACAATGGTCACGGTTGCCAGAAACTTCATGACGATATTCAGATTGTTGGAAATAACAGATGCAAAGGCATCCATCATCCCGCTCAGAATACCGCTGTAAATATTGGCCATCTCAATGGCCTGCTTGTTCTCCACGATAACATCCTCCAAAAGGTCTGTGTCATCGGGATACTGTTTGATCCGTTCCACTTTCAGGAGCTTCTCCAGCACCACCTCATTGGAACGCAGGGACGTGGTAAAGTACACCAGGGATTTTTCCAGTTCCAGAAGCTCGATCAGTTCCTGGTTTCTGGTTGAGGCGTGAAGCTTCTCCTCCACTTCCTCACTCTTTTTATCTATGATACGCAGATAATGCAGGAACATACTGGCATTATTATAAAGGATCTGCAGAATAAATCTGGTCTTCATATAAGTATAGAAGTTCCGCACACGGCCATCCATGAACTTTCCAAGTACAGAGGTATCCTCCAGACACACAGTGAAGATCATTTCATTGGTCACAATGATGGACAGAGGAATGGTCCCAAACCAATCCTTGTCACCGCGTTCCTCAATTATGGGTGTGTCAACCAGGATAAGGGTGTAAGTATCCTCCACCTCAATACGGGAGCGCTCTTCCTCATCCAGAGGCGCCCGCAGATCATCCACCTCTATCCCATACTTGTTGGAAATTTCAAAAATCTCTGTTGCTGTGGGATCCGTGAGGGCAACCCAGCATCCCTCAACGGCTTCCTCCACCTGATGCATTTTTCCGTCTATTGTTTTGAAAATTCTGATCATGTTATCTCCCTTCACGCCCCATAAACGGGCGCAAAGATGTCAGACGCGCCTGCCTATGGGGTTTCTACTCTTTATTTTATTGTCTTGATTCGATTTCCCGGGACAAGGCCCACCTTCCATGATAACACTTCCTTTCTTTTATTCTTCCTCACATTTGTGGAAGATAATACTGTTTGGTGTCTCCACCTTCAGCGGTTTCCCTTTCATAACCAGCAGTTTGTTCTCATAATCAATGGTAAATGTGGTGATGGAACTGGATTCGTGGTTCACCACTGCCAGATGCTTTCCATCCGGGAATATCTCCAGATCCTTTGGATACTCACCGCTGATGGGCAGTATAAACTGCTTTTCCAGACTGCCTGTCTCCTCATCCACTTTGAACATGGACACTGTATCTTCCCCTGCTGTGGAGCAGAACAGATACTCTCCGTCCGGTGACAGACACATGCCGGATGTGGCATCATGGGTCTCATCATCGTGGGACACCAATGTGCTTTCTGTCTGGATCAGCTCGAAAACAGGATTCTTGCCGCTTCCGTCGTAACGGTATACCTGGACTTCATTGCTCAGCTCAAAATTCAGGAATGCAAATTTGCCGTTTGGACTAAATTTGATCAGTCTCGGTCCGGACTCCCTCACACAGCGCAGGACATCCACAAGCTCCAGCTTACTGGTCCTGGCATTTACCCGGTAGATCTTCATCTGGTCAATGCCGTTGTCCACTGCACAGAGATATTTTCCGTCCGGTGTGGGACGCACACAGCTTACATGGGGACGGAAGTTCCGCTCCGCAACACTTCCCAGTCCTCTGTGGAATACCCCGTCCATGACGCTTCCCAGGCGTCCGTCCCTGTGGGTATGTACCACGGTAACCTTACCGTCATGATAACCTGCCACATAGAGATACTTTCCTTCCTTGTCGGTGGACAGGTGGCAGCCTCTCATTCCGTCAATGTCTACTTTATTAATAAAGGTAAGATCTCCGTCCGAATCAATTGAAAATACAGCAACTCCTTCGTCGGCAATGGAATAGAGATATTTCCCATTTAATGATATGGCCAGGTGGGAGGAATTATTTACAGGAATGACTTTTTTCTCTGTAAGTGTCCCCTCTTCTACATTTACATCATATAAATGGATTCCGATACTGCTTCCATGGGTATACGTTCCAACATATGCAACATACTTCTCTTTCATTTATGCAATACCCTCCTGTTTTATTCTGATTCTCCCCGGTTGGCAGGGATTTCCTGCCGCTATCCGTGGTCTAACGACATTCTACCACAAACTTTTTCTTTATACAATGCAATTCCCGCCAAATTCGCAACATTTATGTTGACAAGGTTTGTGGGTTTAGTATAATGAAATTCAGAGTCTTTCCTCGGCAGAGCCGGTTTTATGGGACAGGTTCTGGATTATTTCATATCACGTAAAGGAGAACGCGAATGAACCATACACTGGTGGATTTAATTGACATTTCCAAAGGATTTGGCGATCAGATTGTTCTGGACAAGCTGAATCTGTCCATCCGGGAAAATGAATTTCTTACCCTTTTAGGCCCCAGCGGTTGTGGTAAGACAACCACTCTCCGTATCCTGGGCGGTTTTGAATCGCCGGATTTCGGACAGGTTATTTTTGACGGAGAGGATATTACCAATCTACCGCCCAACAAGCGAAATCTGAACACCGTATTCCAGAAATACGCCCTGTTCTCCCACATGAATATAGAAGAAAATATTGCTTTTGGTTTAAAAATTGCCGGAAAGAGCAACGCTTATATCAAAGACAAGATCAAATACGCACTGAAACTGGTAAATCTGGAGGGTTTTGAAAACCGTCTTCCCGATTCCCTGAGCGGCGGCCAGCAGCAGCGTGTTGCCATTGCCCGGGCCATTGTAAATGAGCCGCGCCTTCTGCTTCTGGATGAGCCTCTGGGGGCCCTGGATCTGAAGCTGCGCCAGGACATGCAGTACGAGCTGATCCGCTTAAAAAATGAACTGGGCATTACTTTTATCTACGTGACCCATGACCAGGAGGAAGCCCTCACCATGTCAGATACCATTGTGGTCATGAACCAGGGCTATATCCAGCAGATGGGTTCCCCTGAGGATATTTATAATGAACCGCAGAATGCGTTTGTAGCCGATTTTATCGGTGAGAGTAATATTATAGAAGGTACCATGCTGGAGGACAGGCTGGTGAAAATCCTGGGTGCCAAATTCACCTGTGTGGACGAAGGCTTCGGCCGCAACAGACCCGTGGACGTTGTCATCCGCCCCGAGGATGTGGACCTGGTGAAACCTGAGGAGGGCACGATCCAGGGCGTAGTCTCCCATCTGATCTTCAAAGGCGTCCACTATGAGATGGAAGTCCAGGCAAACGGTTTTGAGTGGCTGGTACACAGTACAGACATGTTCCCCGTAGGCCAGAAAGTGGGCATCCATGTGGACCCCTTCGACATCCAGATCATGCACAAGCCGGTATCGGAGGACGAGGAGGCCATAGGAGTGAATGAATAGAAAAAAATTACTGACCGGACCTTATCTTTTCTGGGCTGTGGCATTTATCCTGATCCCTCTTGCCATGGTCTTATATTATGGTCTGACAGATGTGGACGGCCATCTGACTTATGAAAACCTTTTGGCCATCGGAACCGTGGAGAATTTCAAGGCACTCTGCCTCTCTTTACTGCTCTCCATTGTGAGCACCGTCATCTGTCTGTTGTTAGCCTACCCTCTTGCCATGATTTTATCCGGTATGAAGGTAAATCAGACCAGTTTTATTGTGCTGATCTTCATCCTTCCCATGTGGATGAATTTTCTGCTGCGCACCATGGCATGGCAGACTTTGCTGGAGAAGAACGGTGTGATCAATCAGCTGCTGGATTTCCTGCATCTGCCGTCCATCCAGCTCATCAATACCCCCTATGCCATCATACTGGGTATGGTGTACAACTTCCTGCCCTTTATGGTGCTGCCGCTTTACAATGTGTTATCCAAGATTGACAAAGACATCATCAGCGCCGCCAGGGATTTGGGCGCAACGGAGCTGTACACTTTCAGAAAGATCATCTTTCCCCTGAGTCTGCCGGGGGTTGTGAGCGGTGTCATCATGGTATTTGTGCCTGCGCTCACCACCTTTGTGATCTCCGATCTGCTGGGCGGCAGCAAGATCCTGCTGATTGGAAATGTCATTGAACAGAAATTCAAGCAGGGTAGCAACTGGCATACAGGAAGCGGACTTTCCCTGGTGCTGATGGTCTTTATCCTGATCAGCATGGTAGTTACCACCAAGTATGACAAAGACGGGCAAGGAGGAATGTTCTGATGAAGAAGACAGCTAGAAATATTTACCTGGCGCTTATTCTGATTCTCATGTATGCGCCTATTGTGACACTTATGATCCTCTCCTTCAACGCCTCCAAATCACGTTCCAAATGGGGCGGTTTCACCTTGAAATGGTATGGTTCCCTGTTTAAGGATGATGCCATCATGGGTGCCCTTTACAACACTCTGGTCATTGCATTTTTATCGGCAATACTGGCAACCCTGATCGGAACCTGCGCCTCTATTGGCATCAATGCCATGAAGAGCAAATGGCGAACGGTTTTTATGGGAGTCACCAATATTCCCATATTGAATTCTGATATTGTGACAGGTATTTCCCTCATGCTTTTGTTCATTGCATGTCGGTTTACCCTCGGTTTTTCCACCATTTTAATGGCGCATATAACCTTCAATATCCCCTATGTCATTCTGAGCGTTATGCCTAAGCTGAAGCAGACAAACAAGAGTACCTATGAGGCCGCCAGGGACCTGGGTGCAGGACCTTTCCAGGCATTTATGAAAGTGGTGTTTCCGGATATTCTGCCCGGTGTGCTGTCAGGATTTCTCATGGCATTTACCATGTCCCTGGATGATTTTATCATCACCCATTTCACCAAAGGGCCGGGGGTGGATACCCTGTCAACCAAGATATATTCCGAGGTGCGCAAAGGCATAAGGCCGGAAATGTATGCACTCTCCACCCTGCTCTTTTTGTCCGTTATGGTCATCATGATCCTGGTAAACTCAGCGCCAAAAGAGCCGGATAAGAAGCTCTCCTCAGAGCTTGAAAAGAAGAAGCTTCCTCTCCGTCAGGTCATCCCTGCAGCACTTGTCATCCTTGTGGCCGGCGCCGGCTTTTTCTTCCACCTGGGCAACAAGGGAAGTGTGTCCGATGAAAAACTGATCGTCTACAACTGGGGCGAATATATGGACCCGGAGGTCATTGACATCTTTGAGGAGGCGACAGGTATAACAGTCACCTATGAGGAATATGAAACCAATGAGATCATGTATCCCAAGATCATGTCAAAAGCCATTGCCTATGACGTGGTCTGCCCCTCAGATTATATGATCCAGCGTATGCGGGAGAATGATCTGCTGGCCAAGATCAACTGGGACAATGTACCGAATCTCAAGAATATAGATCCCACCTATATGGAGCAGTCCAAGATCTTTGACCCGGAGAATGAATACTCGGTTCCCTACTGCGTAGGGACGGTTGGTATCCTCTACAACAAAACCATGGTCAAGGAAAATGTGGACAGCTGGAATATCCTGTGGGATGAAAAGTATAAAGACAGTATCCTCATGCAGGATTCTGTCCGGGATGCTTTTGCTGTTGCCCTAAAGCGCAAGGGCTATTCCCTGAACTCTGTTGTGGTGGATGAACTGATCCAAGCCACAGACGATCTGATCGCACAAAAACCGCTGGTCCAGGCCTATGTGGTGGATCAGGTAAGAGACAAAATGATTGGGGGCGAGGCTGCGCTGGGTGTGATCTATTCCGGTGAAGCGCTCTATACCCAGAGAGAAAACCCGGATTTGGAATACGTGATCCCAAAAGAAGGTACCAATGTATGGATTGATTCCTGGGTGATCCCATCCAATTCGCAGAATAAGGAAAATGCAGAAAAATTCATTAACTTCCTCTGCCGTCCCGACATTGCGCTGATGAACTTTGAATATATCACTTACGCAACGCCCAACAAAGCTGCCAGGGAGCTGATCGAGGATGACAGTATCCGGAACAGCAAAGTGCTCTTTCCTGAAGCGGAGGATTTGAAGGGAAGCGAAACCTTCCAGTTCCTGGGCGATGAAGCAGATTCTTATTACAACGAACTCTGGAATAAGGTAAAATCCAAGTAAGAGGATCGGAAACAAAAACAGGAGTTTTTATGAACCGGACATTCATTTACAGAATAAGTGAAAAGGATTCCCCCTGCACGGTGGAATCCTTTTTAAAAGCCAGGGGATATTCCCGGCAGATCATCATTCAGTTAAAAAAGAACAGCGACAGTATAAAGGTAAACGGTGGATGGGCCTATGTAAAGACCATGCTCCGCACCGGGGACACACTCATAATTTTTATGGAGGAACTTCAGTCCTCAGAGCATATCCTTCCGGTTCCCCTCCCCCTCTCCATGATCTACGAGGATGAGGATATTCTGGTCCTTGACAAGGATGCTGACATGCCTGTGCATCCCTCCGTCAACAATTACCACAATACCCTTGCCAATGCTGTTGCACACTATTACCGGTCTGCGGGGGAAGAATTTATCTTCCGCTGTATCAACCGTCTGGACCGGGATACCACAGGCCTACTCATCGTGGCCAAAAATGCTCTCAGTGCCTCCATCCTGTCCGCCCAGATGAAGGAACGGCAGATCCACAGGACTTATCTGGCGCTCTGCGACGGTCCCCTCCCCGCTCCCCAGGGAACCATAGACGCTCCCATTGCCAGAAAAGAGACTTCTGCCATTGAGCGGTGTGTGGACTTTGAAAAGGGGGAGCAGGCAGTCACCCATTATAAAGTGCTGGAGACCTGTCAGAATATCACACTGGCCGAGCTTCACTTGGAGACAGGGCGTACCCACCAGATCCGTGTACATATGCAGTACCTGGGCGCTCCCCTTTTGGGGGATTATCTCTATCACCCGGATTTCACCCGGATATCCAGGGTTGCCCTGCATTCCTCCGCGCTGGAGTTTATACACCCTATCACCGGAATACCTATGTGTTTTCACGTGCCCCTGCCGGATGATATGGAAAAAGCCTTTCACTTATCCGAATAAGTCTTTTATAGTTACTATTCACGGCCACTATCCCGCGAGGTGTTTTTATGCGCCTGCGCATGAAAATCCCGAGGCAGCCAGCGCGATATGGGGCAGAATGCTCCATATCTGTGCATCGCGAAGCGTGTTACTGTTTACAGAACTGCACTTTTTGCAGGGCTGTAAATAGTAACTTTTTATACACTTCCCTGATATCTTCCGGAAACAGACAGCCCCGGGCGGCCATTATTCCATCCGGAGCTGTCTGACTTAGTTGTCCAGCATCCTGTCCGCATCCATATCATTTAAATTGAATTTCTCTTTCAGCTTTTCTTTGATAATGGCATCGGGGATATCCAGTTCTCTGCAGACCTCCACCATTGCCCGTATCCCTTCTTCTCTCCCTTCCCGCTTCAATGTCTGATTATGCTGTTTCACGTTATAGGATGTCAACACCACGTTCATCACCTCCGCTCTGTTTTTTCTTAATATATCTGCCAGTATATCTTTTTCTATACATTCCTCAACAGCCAGACTGACTGCTTTTTCCAAGGACTGTTCCTTTACTGCGAAATCCCGTACAGCCTGGATAAAATATGCATAATCGGACAGCCGTTTGCATTTGTCCATGATCTTTTTATTATGTCCCTTATTGATATTCAGAAGAACCGCTCTGCATTCCAGAGCCGCCTCCCCTGCATACTCCATAAATGAATCCGAGAGCCGCATCTCCGATTTATCAGGAGCCTCCCTGGTTCCATTATAGAAAATGATATACCTTGGAACAGGAAGCTTTATTTTCCCTGAAGAATAGATATCAAGCCCATTTTTTTCTATATAACCGCGGAGCATATCCGCAAAATACAACAGCCCTCGCAGCGGCATATTGGGATTCCAGGAACTCTGATGTTCATACAGGTTCATATCACATCCGATCAAAAAAGCAATATCATTCTTCATTCCAAGATATATCACATCGTCAATCGTGATCACTGTCAAATCATCCACATTCGTATATTCAGTACCATTTACTGCATTATACAAGTCCAGTAATTCTCTTTTCCTCCGGAAAACCATACGGAAAAGACGGTCTTTGTACTGTCTGTTTATATGGATTCTGCGGAATACTGCCTGTAATCCGTATCTGATCCTAAATTTCATTTTTCCTCCTTTATTGTAGCATACATATGTAAAATGGTACAACAAAGAAATCAGCCCATAAGCATCACCCGCCTTTAAAAAATTATGTTGCAAAAATATATCATATGGAAATGCTGCAGAATCTGCAAAGAAATTTACACCGACAGGAATTGCCGATGGAACATATTCAGTATAACATAATGTACTGCTTTTGCATACAGCAAATGCAATACTTTTACTTACCGTCAAATAAACTGTAACTTTCCTATTTCAATCCTCCAAAGAAGTGCTATAATAAAAATTATAAGTAATGGTTCAGCAGCCGGACAATATCCCCTCACGAAAAGCGATCCTGCATAGACGTCCGCCTTTCCTGTAAAGGTACTGAACCGCTTCGATCATAAACTATATATGTATTTATCGAAACTATTCAGTAAGTCTGCGCATTCACTGCGCTGACCGTAAGAAAGTGTACCACGGCCAAGCAAAAATCCCATCGCCAAAGGCGATTTTGCATGGATTTTGCCTGTAACTGTGAGGGTACTGAACAATTACTATTTATCTTAAAAAGGGAGGAATTCAAATGACTAAAGTTAAAATCGAACCGGGAATCTGTAAATTTTCTACTCTCGTCACTGCCACTGCATCGGAGGATGAGGAAACCGAAGTCACCATAAAAGTGGCAAGCGGCTGCCCCAGTGTAAAAAAGATGATGGAGGAACTGGGCAGCACCTTTGATGCTTATGAGGTCTGTCTCGTCAAACCCGGTGCCGGCCCATTCTTTACATATGCCCTCAAGAATTTTCCCGTACACGCAGGATGTCCTGTTATTGCGGGGATCACCAAATGTATTGAAGCCGAAGCCAATCTTGCACTGAAGGCAGATGCCTCCATAACATTCCTGGATGTTGAATAAACGACCATTCCCTGCGCCGGATATAGACGCATAAGAGCCGGGTGGAATTATACTTCCACCCGGCTCTCACAGTCACAGGACCGGTTAGATTCTGACCTTTACAGCATTCTGATCCTGGGCACTTCATCAATATGAAGGTATCTTCCCAGTGTCTTCACAATAATATCATGGTTGATATAATGATTCTGGTTCGTCACCATAATGGCCCCCACTACGCCCACTTCCTCCACACGCACAGGGAAACCGCCTCCCATGCAGGAAAACTCTTTCGGGTCCAGGGCAATATCCACCATGGTCTCCTCATTCTTCTGCAGCTCACTGTACACCAAAAGGCTGCTCTTCTCCAGTGTACGGACCGTATTGAATGTCCTGTCCATCCATCTGTCATTGTTCAGATTGGTTGTATTCCCCGCGTATTTGAATACCGCATATCCATTATTCCTGCGGATGGATACAGCACAGTCCAGACCTCTGCGTCTGCTCTCCGCCACAAGCATCATTCCCAATTCCCATGCATCCTCGTTGGTAAAATGTGAAAACTGGAGTATTTCCTCCTGCATACTGAGTACGGTGATCACTTCATCCATTGTCATATACATTCCCTCCTGTACAAGATTTGTAACTGTTCCCTATCTTCCCAGTTACGAAAACTCAAATATATGCCGCAGTCCGCCCGCGGCGCAGCTTAACGGATCCTATCCGGAAATCCCACTTTCCGCTGTACCTTGCGCAGCGTTTTGTTGGCAAAATAGCTGGCTTTCTCTGCATTCTCCTTGATGATGGAATCAATATACGTCTTGTCCTTCTCCAGCCTGGCAACCTCATCCTGCAGAGGTTTCAGAACGCTGACTACGGCCTCGCCCACAGCCATCTTCAAGTCCCCGTAGCCTCTGCCCTCAAACTCACGCAGAGCTTCCTCCGTGGTCCTGCCGGTACATGCACAGTAAATATCCAGCAGGTTTTTAAGTCCCGGCTGTTCCTCTCTGTATGCGATACAAGCCTCCGAGTCAGTCACCGCACGTTTGCATTTGCGCATGATCGTATCCGGGTCATCCATGAGATAGATACTTCCATTGGGATTTTCATCTGACTTGGACATCTTTTTGGAAGGCTCCTGCAGACTCATGATCTTTGCGCCCACTTTGCCGATATAAGCTTCCGGGATTGTAAACACATCCCCATAAATATTGTTAAAACGGGTGGCAATATCACGTGTCAGCTCCAGATGCTGCATCTGGTCAATCCCCACCGGGACCACATCTGCCTGATAGAGCAGAATGTCAGCTGCCATTAAAACCGGGTAAGTGAAAAGGCCTGCGTTGATATTGTCCGCATGTTTTGCAGATTTGTCCTTAAACTGTGTCATACGGCTCAGCTCACCCATATAAGTAAAGCAGTTTAAGATCCATGAAAGCTCCGCATGTCCTGATACATGGGACTGGTAGTAAATGCAGTTTTTCTTCGGATCCAGTCCTGCTGCAATATATAATGTCAGAAGTGCGCGGGCTCTTTTGCGCAGAGTTGCCGGGTCCTGGCGCACCGTTATGGAATGCATGTCCACAACGCTGTAAAAGCACTCATATTCATCACTTAATGTCACCCAGTTTTTCAGCGCTCCCAGGTAGTTTCCAAGTGTCAGGTTTCCGGTTGCCTGCATCCCGCTGAATAATACTTTTTTATCGTTAATCATCTTAATGTCCTCCAGAAATTTACTACGATAAATTGTATCATTCTGCCCGTACAAAGTCAAATCTTTATAGTCAAATCCCTATAAAATGGTCCACCGGCAGAGAAAATATCAGTCCTTTTGCCTCTGTCTTCAGACCGCAGGCTGCATTGACAGCCTGCATGATCCCGGTATATGCCCCGATCTCTGATAAGATCATCACCACATCCTTCTCCCCCTGCAGCCGGATTCCCAGAAAAGAGGAAGCATCCTCATCGTGCAGAGAACGGGCATGAAATACCGTACCCCCTGTGGCATCCGCTGCTCTTGCGGCATCCATGACCTGGTCCTGGAAACCATGGTCCACCACTGCAACCACCAGCTCATATTTTCTTTCCGCCTGCTCCATATACTCCTCCTTATCTGCGCTTTCGCACATAACTTTCTGCCGGAATAGTGTACTGATACCGCTCAAAGGAACCGTAAACATAATGCCGTGACCCGGCTTTTTAATATTGATCCTGCCTGCTATCTCATGCATGACATCACGTTCCAGACAGGCAGGCAGAAAACTGAACAGCATTTCCTTGTCTGTCTCACCGATCCCAAGATAATAAAGAAGCTCACTTCCCGCAGTGCCAAGGGCCAGTGTCCCGCACGTAAAATAGATCTGATAGCTCCTGCAGATATCAGCAACCAGACTGCCCTTTCCCCTGTTTACAATGGCGACCAAACATTTTACTTTCTGCTTACTCATCCAAAACCTCCTCAAAAGCAAGAATCTGATCCTCCTCCTGGGTTAAGGATACTGCTTTCTTCTTTCTCCTCATCATCAAACCCAGAATCTGAATGGTTACAAGGGGCGTCATGGCCACCATTGCCACAATACCAAAAGCATCCATCATCACATCCCCTCCCAGGCTTTCACAGGCCCCCATGGCCAGGGGCAGAAGGAAGGTTGCTGTCATTGGACCGCTGGCCACCCCGCCGGAATCAAATGCGATCCCTGTAAATACTTTTGGCACAAAAAAGCTCAACAGCAGCGCGATAAGATAACCCGGAATAAGAAAATACATGATACTGATCCCCGTCAGCACACGGAGCATGGCAATGCCGAGAGAGATCCCCACCCCAACTGAGAGTGAGTACAGCATTCCCCTGGAAGAAATAGCCCCTGAGGACACTTCCTCCACCTGGCGGTTCAGCACATGCACCGCAGGCTCTGCCTTTACAATATAAAATCCGATCACCATGCCAATAGGCACAAGGACCCAGTTATAGGACAAAGCTGCTATCTCAGAACCGATAAAATATCCCGCCGGCATAAACCCCACATTGACGCCGCATAAAAACAATATAAGCCCCACATAAGTATACAGCGTTCCCACCAATATCTTAATGACAGACTTCTTTTTGAAATACCTGGTTATGGCCTGAAACAGGATAAAGAAGCCAAGAATGGGGAGCAGTGCCTTGCTCACTTCCCAGACATACCGGGGCATCTCCGCCAAAAATGTCTTTACCACATCTTTTGTTGTCTCCACATGTACCATCTCAAAAGGTGTGTAAGCAGCTCCCTTGGGATGATACACGATCCCCAGGATCAGGACCGCCAGAATAGGCCCGATACTGCCAAGAGCAACCAGCCCAAAGCTATCCTCCTCCGCATGCGCGTTCCTCACATTGGCCATACCCACTCCCAGCGCCATGATAAACGGAACGGTAATAGGCCCGGTGGTTACGCCGCCGCTGTCAAAAGCCACTGCCATAAAGCTGTCCATAGAAAAAAACGCTAGGACAAATACCACAATGTAAAAGAAGATCAAAAGATATTTTAGATCCACCCGAAAGACAATGCGAATCCAGGAGAGCATCAAAAATAATCCCACACCGCAGGCGACCGTCCATATAAGCACCCTGTCCGGTA